>OBUY01000269.1_pt1 | contig 25339 bp, 22 predicted proteins | sample 1475781 | NCBI WGS metagenome assembly OBUY01 (sample SAMEA2579912, study PRJEB22360) | human gut metagenome | biome: human gut; feature: human-associated habitat; material: faeces | place: Denmark | collected 2008/2010 | reverse complement strand
CCTATAATAGCTTTGATGAGGTGGAGTTGATTCATTCTTCTTTGCCTCTTTACGACCTGGATGAAATTGATCTTTCTACAGAATTTGCTGGTCGAAAGTGGGACTTTCCTTTTTATATCAATGCCATGACGGGTGGAAGTGATAAAGGACGAGAAATCAATCAAAAACTAGCTCAGGTGGCAGAAGCCTGTGGGATTTTGTTTGTGACGGGTTCTTATAGCGCAGCCCTCAAGGATCCAACAGATGACTCTTTTTCTGTCAGGTCTAGTCATCCAAATCTCCTTCTTGGAACCAATATTGGATTGGACAAGCCTGTCGAGTTAGGCCTTCAGACTGTAGAAGAGATGCATCCTCTTCTCTTGCAAGTGCATGTCAATGTTATGCAGGAATTGCTCATGCCTGAGGGAGAAAGAACGTTTAGAAGCTGGCAATCGAATCTAGCAGACTATAGCAAGCAAATCCCCATTCCGATTGTCCTAAAGGAAGTTGGCTTTGGAATGGATGCCAAGACCATCGAAAGAGCCTATGATCTGGGTGTTCGAACCTTTGACCTGTCAGGTCGTGGTGGCACCAGCTTTGCCTATATTGAAAACCGTCGTAGTGGTCAGCGTGATTATCTCAATCAATGGGGTCAGTCTACCATGCAAGCCCTTCTCAATGCCCAAGACTGGAAAGACAAGGTTGAATTCTTGGTCAGTGGTGGCGTTCGCAATCCGCTAGATATGATTAAGTGCTTGGTCTTTGGTGCCAAGGCTGTAGGACTGTCACGAACAATTCTGGAATTGGTTGAAAGCTACACAGTCGAAGAAGTGATTGGCATTGTCCAAGGCTGGAAAGCAGATCTACGCTTGATCATGTGTGCTCTTAATTGTGCAACTATACCAGATCTGCAAAAAGTAGACTATCTTCTTTATGGAAAATTAAAAGAAGCAAAGGATCAGATGAAAAAGGCGTAACCACCGCCTTTTTTCCATCTGCAGACCGAGGTGACTTTTTTGAATTGTGATAAAATAGAAGAGAGAGGATGAACCTATGAGAAAATTTAAAATCTTTTTATTTATCGAAGCCTGTCTTTTGACGGGAGCTCTGATTTTAATGGTTTCAGAGCATTTTTCGCGTTTTCTGCTGATTTTATTCCTCTTTTTGCTTTTGATTCGTTATTACACTGGTAAAGAGGGCAATAATCTTCTTTTAGTAGTGGCAAGCATTCTCTTCTTTTTCATCGTCATGCTCAATCCTTTTGTGATTCTAGCTATTTTTGTTGCGGTCATCTATAGCCTCTTTCTTCTTTATCCGATGATGAACCAAGAAAAAGAGCAGACGAATTTGGTTTTTGAAGAGGTTGTGACGGTTAAGAAGGAGAAAAATCGTTGGTTTGGAAATCTCCATCATTTTTCAAGTTACCAGACTTGCCAGTTTGATGATATCAATCTTTTTCGCCTCATGGGCAAGGACACTATTCATCTGGAGAGGGTGATTTTAACCAATCATGACAATGTCATTATTCTCAGAAAGATGGTAGGTACGACCAAAATCATTGTGCCTGTAGATGTGGAAGTAAGCCTCAGCGTTAACTGTCTCTATGGGGATTTGACTTTCTTCAACCAGCCCAAGCGAGCCCTCCGTAATGAACACTATCATCAAGAAACAAGAGACTATCTCAAGAGTAACAAGAGCGTCAAGATTCTCTTGACCACTATGATTGGCGATGTGGAGGTGGTTAGAGGATGAAAAAACAAGCTTATGTAATCATTGCCATTACCTCCTTCCTCTTTGTCTTATTTCTCTCCCACAGTTTACTGGAAATCCTTGATTTTGACTGGTCAATTTTCTTGCACGATGTCGAAAAAACAGAAAAATTTGTCTTTTTGTTGTTGGTATTCAGCATGTCCATGACCTGTTTTTTAGCCCTGTTTTGGCGAGGTGTGGAAGAACTTTCTCTAAGAAAAATGCAGGCTAATATCAAGCGTTTGTTGGCAGGGCAAGAAGTGGTTCAGGTTACAGATCCAGATTTGGATGCCAGTTTCAAGTCCTTGTCAGGTAAACTTAACCTTTTGACAGAGGCTCTTCAAAAAGCTGAAAATCAGAGTCTTGCTCAGGAAGAGGAAATCATCGAGAAGGAACGGAAGCGGATTGCTCGGGATTTGCACGATACCGTCAGTCAGGAGTTGTTTGCGGCTCACATGATTTTGTCAGGTGTCAGTCAACAGGCTTTGAAATTGGATAGAGAAAAGATGCAGATCCAGTTGCAGAGTGTCACAGCTATTGTAGAAACTGCCCAGAAGGATTTACGGGTCTTGCTCTTGCATTTGCGACCAGTTGAGCTGGAGCAGAAGAGTCTGGTTGAAGGAATTCAAATCCTTTTAAAAGAGCTTGAGGATAAGAGTGATCTCAAGGTTAGTTTCAAGCAAAATGTGACGAAATTGCCTAAGAAAATCGAGGAGCATATCTTCCGTATTCTACAAGAATTGATCAGCAATACCCTTCGCCATGCTCAGGCATCTTGTCTGGATGTCTATCTCTATCAGACAGATTTTGAACTTCAGCTGAAGGTGGTGGACAATGGGATTGGTTTTCAGTTAGGGAGTTTAGACGACTTGAGTTATGGATTACGCAATATCAAAGAGAGGGTTGAAGATATGGCTGGAACAGTTCAACTCTTGACAGCTCCCAAGCAAGGACTGGCAGTTGATATTCGTATTCCCCTGCTCGATAAGGAATGATAAAGGAGTAAAGATGAAAATTTTACTAGTAGATGACCATGAAATGGTCCGATTGGGCTTGAAAAGCTACTTTGACCTCCAAGATGATGTAGAAGTTGTAGGGGAAGCGTCCAACGGATCTCAAGGTATTGACTTGGCCTTGGAATTACGTCCAGATGTCATTGTCATGGATATTGTCATGCCTGAAATGAATGGGATTGACGCGACCTTGGCCATCCTCAAAGAATGGACTGAAGCCAAGATTTTGATTGTGACTTCTTACTTGGACAATGAAAAAATAATGCCGGTTTTGAATGCTGGTGCCAAAGGCTATATGCTCAAGACTTCTAGTGCAGGCGAACTGCTCCATGCCGTCCGTAAGGTGGCTGCTGGCGAGCTGGCTATTGAACAAGAGGTCAGCAAGAAGGTCGAATACCACCGCAATCACATAGAACTACATGAGGACCTGACTGCGCGTGAGCGAGATGTTCTTCAACTCATCGCCAAGGGTTACGAAAATCAGCGCATCGCAGACGAACTTTTTATCTCTCTCAAGACGGTCAAGACTCATGTGTCCAATATCCTAGCCAAACTTGAAGTCAGCGATCGTACCCAGGCAGCGGTCTATGCCTTTCAGCACCACTTGGTAGGGCGTGAGGACTTTTAATAGTTATGTAAAAATAGTGTTGGAGAAATGGCTAACCTTAGGGCTAAATCAGCCCATGCCAGAACAGGTGATTATAAAGATTGTTGGTCAAAACCAATACAGTGTTAGTTTGGGTTTGAACTCGGCTTTGGGAACGATACAGCGGATTCAGAACACGATTGACCATATCAAGGACGACCTAGCGGTTACCCAGCTTGAAGTGGACAAGAGCTTTTACAAGGAAGCGGGTTATCAAACTAAAAAGGCTGAATACGATGTACTCGCGCCATTGATTGAAACAGAAACGGATTTAAATATTATTGATTAAGCCTTAAGACAATTCCACGAAAAAGGAAAATAAAAGCAGGAACAGCTTTCTTTTGAATTAGATTAAAAAATATATACAAATAGCGGACAAGAAAAGCGCGGTAGAATAAAGATAGAAAGAAACGAGGTAACGATTATGATGGAAGATAACTATTATTAATTAGAAGAGGCCTTGGTACAGGGATTTCAAACACCTGTACCAAGCCTACAATGAGCTAAAGGAACATTATGAGGAAGTGACGGGGGATTAACAGTTTTTCTAAACGAGAACTCACTAGCCAACTGGAAATCGCTCTTCAAAATCATAGAGGCGAGGACTTTGAAGAACATGAAAAAGAGGAGTATTTGGACTTAGTTCAAAAAATAGAAGAGTTTGATTTCTCTCTTGCTATCCATTATCGTCAATTGATTGACTAGAAAGGATAATGTCATGAATGATTTACTCCTTATACCAGTTATTTTTTTAGCAGTAGGAGGAATTCTCATTCTTTTATGGAGGCTCTTCCTTATTGCCAGTGGACTTTTCCTGATTGGTTTTGTCAGTTTTCTTATTTTCGTTGAGGGCTATGGAATTTATCTGTTCTTTACTGAATCCAACCTTTATGTAGAAGATTTAGCCCAGAATGGTCTGATAAGCTTTACAGGATTTTATGTAACTTTTAATCTAGCCTTTCTTGTCTTTGGTATTTTAAAAATTATCAGTTGGAAAAGAGAGTAAAAAAACAGTTGAACAAGATTGTTCAGCTGTTTTTTATATGGGAGCTAAATTACAGAATTGTAATCATAAGGCGATGATAATGATGATTTCAAGTAAAATCATTATGAATCTTCTTTTGGGAATATTCATGTGAAACCTCCTTTAATAAAAGCTTTAATTATTATGGTATAATCTAGTCATATTTTATCACATGGATAGATTTTATTTGAGATTTGTCCCATATTTGCTCATGGAGGTATAGGATGTTAAAAAAATTTGGAGAAATATATAAATTATTTAGAGAATCAAGAAAAATTACTCTTAGAGAGATTGAGCACAAAGGAATATCACGTTCACAGCTGTCTAGGTTTGAAAAGGGGGAGACAGATTTAACGATAACAAAATTTTTGTTGGCTCTTGAACAGATAAATGTTCCCATCGAGGAATTTATGTTTGCAGCTAATGATTTTAAAAGAGATCACTTTTATCAACTTATAGATGAAGTTAAGCAGTGTTTCCTTAAGAGAAACGTGGCTAAATTACATAAAATGTTGATTAAACTCATGGAAAATGATGATTTATCTATTTTTTCAACAATCGAAATTATTTTTTTAAAAATAAAATTACAAGAACTTTCTAACGAAGAATATTTCAGCGATACGGATATAAAAAGAATAACTGACTACTTATTTAGTGTTGATTATTGGGGAATGTTTGAAATTTTATTATTTGGAAATATCATGTATATTTTCAATCATGAAACATTTCTATTATTATCTAAAGAGATGTTACATAGAACTGAGTTTTATCATGACATACCTAGTTATAGAAGAGTAATCGCTAGTATGGCTCTAAATGCTTTTATCATTTGTATTGAAAGAGATTATCTAACGGATGCAAAATATTTTGAAAAACAAATTTCGCATTTTTATTTTGATGAATCCGAAATTTATGAACGGTTGATTTTTACATATGCACGCTCTTTTTATGAATTTAAAAAAGAACAGACAACAAAATCAATCCTAAAAATGAGAAAAGTAATTGGATTTATGCGCGCAGCAGAATGTGAGAAACTTGCAGAAAGATATGAGGAGCATTTAATTAAAATATTAGCACCTTTATCAGATGATAAATGAAAGTGCAGATTTGGGACAAAATAGAATTAGATTTATAAAGTGATAAACTATGCTCGTAAGCTTACAAATATAATTTAAAGCAAAGAAGGGATAGTCATGGCTAGTTTAGAGAAATATGAATTGATGGAAACTGAACTAACAGCAATTAGTACAGCAGATTCAGAATTATCAATGAGGTATTATTATTCGAAACAGTTGGCCTGGCAAATGGAGCCAACGACAGGGGTAGTTTATATTTTGGATAAACAGATAAATAAAATGTTTTTACTGGAAGATTCCTCAAAAGATATTTGGCTTTCTTTTTCCAAGCAGAGGACTTATAATCAAGTTTTACAAAGTCTTTCTGAGATATATGGCTGTGACATTTCTGAAATTAAGTCACTGGTAGATGAGTTTGTACTAGAACTCTTAGAGAATGGACTAATTTATGAACTCTGAATTCTATGATAATGATATATACGCTTTAGCTTCAAAAAACAAAACATTACTATCTGTTACTATAGAATTAACAACAAGGTGTAATTGGCGGTGTAAGCATTGTTATCTTCCTTCGTATGTCACTAAGGGGATTTCAAGAGAATGTCTTTATGAATTGTTTCAGGATTTGAGAGAGATGGGGACGTTTGAATTGCTCTTTACAGGTGGTGAGATATTTACACGACCAGATACATTGGAAATTATTAGAGATGCTAGAGAGATGTTCTTTGATGTTAAATTGTTTACGAATGTTTCATTGTTGAATGAGGAGATAATTAAGGCGTTAGCTGAATTGAATATTTCTCAAGTATCATGTACGGTGTTTTCAATGAATGAAAATATCCATGATCAAATAACTTCAGTTAAAGGTTCACTGAAGAAAACGGTAGCCAATTTGAATTTATTAAAAGAATACGATATACCAGTGGAAGTTAAACAGATTATTCTTACTACCAACCAAAATTGTATTGATGAAGTGTCAGAGTTTTGTAAAAATATGAATTTTAAGCATTTAGCTACAACGAATATCTTTTATAAAACTGATGGTAATGCCACCCCGTCTATATTTCGTGTGAGTGATCAGTTCTTAAATGAGAATATAGTAAAAATAGACACAATTAGAAATTTTAGATGTTTCGAAAATAATTCAAGTATGTATGTCTGTAATGCAACAAGATACAGTTGTACTATTGAATCAAATGGAAATTTTTTAGCATGTAATAATTTAAACATGCCTATTGGAAATATATTAAACACTTCCATCAAGGATATTTGGTTAAATTCTACTACTTTACACGAGATTCAAAATAAGAAATTTAGCGAATTGGAGAAGTGCCCAAGTTGCCCACTTAATAAGTATTGCAATAGATGTAGTGGTATAGCATTACTTGAGGATAAATCTCTTTGGGGATGTTTAAAATCTGAGCGTCAAGTAGCTAGAGCAAGGTATGTTAATCAAGACTATTATTCTGGCATTGGTATAACGAGTTTTTATTGTTAATTTTTAGTTAGAGAGATATGAAGTGTTATTTTTAATTCCTCTGGAGAGAGGCATATAAGTACTACATGATGGGAAAGGAGAGAGGGTTCATGACTAAAGTTTTCAAAAAACCACAATTGGTTGTTAAAGCACCAACAGTTGTTATCAGTAGTAGAAAGTCAGCACTATGTAGTGGTGGAAGTTCTCATATTGTTGTTGACACAAGTAGTAACTAATCACTTTTGATTAGATGTTGCTAAAGGTAATGCAAAGGATGATTAAATAATTTTAACTTGTATCGTTCTTTGCTTACCTTTTTAGGAGTTGTGATATGCATGACTGAAACTATTAAAGATATAACAGATGTTATAAAATTATACCGAGAAAATCGTAATTTATACTCAGTAACGATTGAAATAACTTCGTTTTGTAATTGGAGATGTGAACATTGTTACATTTCAGAATATAATCAGAAAGGATTTGATTTAGATACTTTTAGAAATCTCTTAGTTCAATTACGAGAGTTAGGTACATTTGAAATTGTTTTTACAGGAGGAGAAGTGTTTGCACATCCTTTTGCTATGAAATATATTAAGATTGCTAGGGAAATGTTTTTCAATGTAATTATCTATTCAAATGTGTCAATGTTGAATGAGCAACGCATTGCAATTTTGTCAGATTTATATATTGATCATATTTCTTGTACAATATTCTCAATGGATAAAGAGATTCACGATCAGATTACCAATAAAAAAGGTTCATTGGAAAGATGTCTTCATAATCTAGAATTATTAAAGAAATTTGATATTCTAGTAGAGGTAAAAACACCTCTATTTTTACAAAACATTAACTCCATTGATAAAGTATATGATTTTTGTAAGAAAAATAATTTCAAATATAAGGTTGATACCCAAATTGTTCCAAGGAGAGGTACGATAGGAAATGAGGTTAGAGTGAAATCGTTGACTCTAAAACAACTAATTCCAATACAGAAAAAAATAGATGAAATAAATGGTGTTACTTTTGTTCATAAGAATGAAAATTTTTTAACGTGTAGTTCTGTGCAGTTATCACTATATATAACATGTTTAGGAGCAGTACAACCATGTTCTCTTTACAGTAGGAGTATTGGAAATATATATCTGACCCCTATCAGAGAAATATGGAATAGATCGGCTTTCAATAAGATAGCAAAATACACTTTAAAAAACAGTAAGAATTGTAGTACATGTGCGATTTCTAATTATTGTACGCAATGTCCTGGTATTGCATTATCAGAATCGGGAGACAGTAGAAATTGTTCTACGATATGCAAAAAAACAGCTTTAGCAAGGAGTATAGTCTATGCAGATTTATCTTAAACCGCTGCGTTGGTATCTTTTCTTTAATCTGGTTTTTGGTGGTATTTCCAATGTCTGCACTGCCTTGCTACCCTATTTCACCCAGGAATTGGTTAGGGGGCATTATCAAATTGCCTTGTATGGCTACTGTCTGGCGGTGTTGTGCTATCTGGGTTGCAACTATATCCAGATGCGTTTGGATTGGAAGCAGGCAATTCTCTTTTCCACTCATCTTAAAAATGACTGGTTTCATTCGCTTTTGGAGCTGGGACACCATGATTTCAAGCAGAAAACGGTGGCGGAGTACATTTCCTACCAGTCCAACGACCTGGATTCCTTGGAGAAGGACTACCTGCCACCTCTCATGAGTTTCATCAAGCAAATTCTGCGGATTCTCATTTATACTGTGGTGATTAGTCGCACCATCAATCCTCTGGTTGCCTTGATTTTGCTGGTTTCGACAGCTGTTAGTATTCAAATTCCCAAGATTGTGGGGAAGTTGACCGCCCAACGTCGGCAGGTTTATCTAGAAAAGCAAGGAAATTACTATCGTACTTTGGAGGATTTACTCAAGGGACACCATCTGGTCAATCAAGTCACCTTGTCTGGCTTTCAGGACCAGCAACGAAATGCTCTCAATACCTTGCAGGATAAGTATTTGGGTTACGGTTTGACCAAAATCATGGGTATTCTGCTGACAGGGCTTTCCTTTGAGTTTATCAGCATTGTCCTTTTCGCTTATCTCGCTTACTCCCTTGCCACTCAGCAGTTGGGCATTCCTGAGGTTGTGGCTAGCTTTGGCTATATCACTGCTTTTTCGGAGCCAATCCAGGAAATCCTATACGACTTGCAAATGCTGGAGTCGGTCAAACCTGTTGTGCAAAGTTTTCAAGCAATTGTCAGCCGTCCTTCCGCTGTTCAGGCGCCTCAGATGTCTTTCGAGAGCCTGATGCTAAACCATATCACCAAGCGACTGGGGGAGTCTAGCTTGACTATTCCCCACGTTGAAATTCGTAAGGGGGACAAGATCGCCCTCATCGGCGAAAATGGTTCTGGAAAGAGTAGTATGCTTAACATTTTAAACGGGACTGACCGAGATTTTCAAGGTGAAATCTTACTTGATTATCTCCCTGTTCATCAACTCTGGGGCAAATTTGGTATGATTTTGCAACAGGAACACACCTTTATCTCATCTTATGAAAATAATGTCACTATTTTCAAGACTTTTGAGGCTAATTTTAGGGATGAAAAGTTTGAAAAGATACCACCCCAGTCCCTGTCAGGTGGTCAGCAACAGCACATGTATCTCAATCGGGAGAAAAATCGTCATAGTCCGCTAATTATCATGGATGAGCCTTTTTCTGCTTTGGATGCCAGCCAATTTCAAAAGGAATTAGACAAGGTACTTAGCTTGTCAAGTGCTGTCGTCCTTACACTTCACCGTCAAGAAGAGATGCTATCACGCTTTGATCAGATTTGGGAAATCAAGGATGGGGAGTTGGTTGTCGTGAAAAGAGTTCTGAAACATGACTATAGTAGATTGATGTTAAAATAGTACACTGTGGTTCCTAAAACATTGTTAGAAATTGGTTTAAATTCCCTAATTGATTTGTGCAGTTTTTGTTTCAATCCATTATAACATAAGATTTTCACAAGAATCTGATTTTAGACATTCCTGATTTTCAAGCTAGTCCATGTGAAATCATCTCCGTCTTTGGTGGTAATGGTGCTGGTCAGTCCACTTTTATCAAATTCTTGGCAAGGATTTTCTTGCAGGATAAGGGCAAGATACGTTTGTATGGCATTTCGAATTGCTCCAAGAAAATTCACTCGCTGGTCAAGTTTGTCTTGGAGAGTGGGCAGGGGCTGTATAGTTATCTGACAGCCATGTGAAATCTCCAGTATTTTCTGGGTTTGAACGGGATTTTGTTAGCTCATATTAAGGCAGAAGAGGATGACTTGTGTGGATTTTACTCCCTAAAAGGATACGCTGGTTTCGGATCTTTCTCATGGCAATCGTCAGAAACTGATCTTAATCTTATCCTTGGTACAAAAAACCAAAGTTCTCTGTCTGGATGAGCCAACCAATGGGCTGGATTTGCTGGTAAAAACAGCCCATTGCTTTCTTGTAAGACTATGATCGTCATCATCAAGACAGTATTTTCATTACTAGTCATGATGCTAGTTTGATTGAAAAGGTCAGCAGTAGGGCTGTCTTGATTCAGCAGGGGCGGATTTGTCGTGAGGGAACCTTTTAGGAGATTTTTGGCAATGTCCACCAGCAAGAAGTCTATCGCTTGCTTTTTGTTCAGAGTGCAGAAAGTGTACTGAGACAAGATTTTCCTTGGTTAGACTACAAGGTGCTTGATGATGGAATTTTGCTAGATACCAGAACCCCAGACTTTATCGGGTATTGCTGGAAGAAACGGAAGTCGTGCAGTTTTCCCGAGAACCTGTCTCTTTGGAAGATTTGCTCTATGAGGTGCTCAATTGACTGTAGTCTTCCTTTCCCTCTATGATTTGAGGTTTCTCTGTACTAGTTTTTCCTTTGTGTTTACAAAAATATGATACAATAAAACGATGAATTATGAAGCAAGTAAACAATTGATTTAATACTAAATGAAAATCAAAGAGCAAACTAGGAAGCTAGCCATAAGCTGTACTTGAGTACGGTAAAGCGACGCTGACGTGGTTTGAAGAGATTTTCGAAGAGTATAAGCGCCTTGTTGGTGTTCAGCGTACTACTTTTGAAGAGATGTTAGCTGTATTAAAAACAGCTTATCAACTTAAACACGCAAAAGGGGGACGAAAACCTAAATTAAGCTTAGAAGACCTTCTTATGGCCACTCTTCAATATGTGCGAGAATACCGCACTTATGAACAAATTGCGGCTGATTTTGGCATTCACGAAAGCAACTTAATCCGTCGGAGCCAATGGGTTGAAGTAACTCTTCTTCAAAGTGGTTTTACGATTTCAAGAACTCCTCTCAGTTCTGAGGACACGGTAATGATTGATGCGACGGAAGTAAAAATCAATCGTCCTAAAAAAAAAACAATTAGAGAATTATTCTGGTAAAAAGAAATTTCACGCTATGAAGGCTCAGGCGATTGTCACAAGTCAAGGGAGAATTGTTTCTTTGGATATTGCGGGTGAAACCGTACCTCTCCCATCATTGAAAAGCGCAGTCATTACTTGAAAAAAGTCGCCCGTTTATGTTATAATAGACTGTATTTAAAAAATTTTAAGGAGAAATGACAGAATGTCTGTATCATTTGAAAACAAAGAAACAAACCGTGGTGTCTTGACTTTCACTATCTCTCAAGACCAAATCAAACCAGAATTGGACCGTGTCTTCAACTCAGTGAAGAAATCTCTTAATGTTCCAGGTTTCCGTAAAGGTCACCTTCCACGTCCTATCTTCGACAAAAAGTTTGGTGAAGAGTCACTTTATCAAGACGTTATGAACGCTCTTTTGCCAAACGCTTATGAAGCAGCTGTAAAAGAAGCTGGTCTTGAAGTCGTTGCACAACCAAAAATTGACGTAACTTCAATGGAAAAAGGTCAAGACTGGGTTATCACTGCTGAAGTTGTTACAAAACCTGAAGTAAAATTGGGTGACTACAAAAACCTTGAAGTATCAGTAGATGTAGAAAAAGAAGTAACTGATGCTGACGTTGAAGAGCGTATCGAACGCGAACGCAACAACTTGGCTGAATTGGTTATCAAAGAAGCTGCTGCTGAAAATGGTGACACTGTTGTCATCGACTTCGTTGGTTCTATCGACGGTGTTGAATTTGATGGCGGAAAAGGTGAAAACTTCTCACTTGGACTTGGTTCAGGTCAATTCATCCCTGGTTTCGAAGACCAATTGGTAGGTCACTCAGCTGGCGAAACTGTTGATGTTATCGTAACATTCCCAGAAGACTACCAAGCAGAAGACCTTGCAGGTAAAGAAGCTAAATTCGTAACAACTATCCACGAAGTAAAAGCTAAAGAAGTTCCAGCTCTTGACGATGAGCTTGCAAAAGACATCGACGAAGAAGTTGAAACACTTGCTGAATTGAAAGAAAAATACCGTAACGAATTGGCTGCTGCTAAAGAAGAAGCTTACAAAGATGCAGTAGAAGGTGCAGCAATCGATAAAGCTGTAGAAAACGCTGAAATCGTAGAACTTCCAGAAGAAATGATTCACGAAGAAGTTCACCGCTCAGTAAATGAATTCCTTGGAAACTTGCAACGTCAAGGTATCAATCCTGACATGTACTTCCAAATCACTGGAACTACTCAAGAAGACCTTCACAAACAATACGAGGGAGAAGCTGAGTCACGTACTAAGACTAACCTTGTTATAGAAGCAGTTGCCAAAGCTGAAGGATTTGATGCTTCAGAAGAAGAAATCCAAAAAGAAGTTGAGCAATTGGCAGCAGACTACAACATGGAAGTTGCTCAAGTACAAAGCTTGCTTTCAGCTGATATGTTGAAACATGATATCACAATTAAAAAAGCTGTTGAATTGATTACAAGCACAGCAACAGTTAAATAATCTTAATAAACAAAAATCCCACCTGATTAGGTGGGTTTTCTTATGCACTATTTTCCAAAAATCTCTTTGAGGTCTGTGTCAGTAATCCCAATCATGGCGGGGATGCTGTCCCAATTTTCTTCTGTCAGGATGTAGGATTGTTCAGAGGCGCTTGATGTGGTTGTTTTAGAGATAGCTGGTTGCTTTTCTTCAACATTCTCCAATAAATCACTGAAGCGTTCAATCAGATAGGTTTTTCGGGCAGTTCCGATATGTTGGGTGGCATAGTCGAAGGCCTGTAATTCGCCTAATAAGATAAGTTTGCTTTTGGCGCGTGTAATGGATGTATAGATGAGATTTCGCTCCAGCATACGCCTACTAGCACTGGTAATCGGTAGGATGACAACAGGGAACTCACTTCCCTGGGACTTATGGATACTCATGGCATAGGCCAAGCGAATCTTGTACCATTCGTTACGTGGGTAAGAGACCTCGTTGCCATCAAAATCAATGACAATCTCATCTTGTTTCGACTCGGTGTATTTACTAGGAATCAGGTCTGTGATAGCTCCTAAATCTCCATTAAAGACATTGATTTCAGCATCGTTGACCAAATGAATGACCTTGTCTCCCTTACGATAGTGGCACTGGGGAGCTTCAAAACTGAGTTGATCTTTTTGTGGTGGGTTTAGCAGGTCTTGCATGAGCTGATTGATAGCATCAATCCCTGCAGTCCCTCGGTACATGGGAGCCAGAACTTGGATATCACGGGCAGGAATACCACTTCTGAGGGCAGCGCCTAAGATCTTTTCAATGGTGGCAGGAATATGGCCACTAGCAATTTCAAAGTAGGAACGGTCTGCTTTTTTCTGGGTGAAATCAGCTGGCAAGATCCCCTGTCGAATCTGACTAGCTAGGGTGACGATGGTTGATTCTTCGCTTTGCCGGTAAATTTTTTCCAAGCGAGTCTGAGGAATCAAAGGAATATGAAGCAGATCCGCTAGAACCTGTCCAGGGCTGACAGATGGTAGCTGGTCGCTGTCACCCACGATGAGTATTTTACTGTTAGAAGAAATGTTGGAGAAAAGTTGATTGGCCAGCCAAGTATCCACCATAGAAAATTCATCCACGATGATAAAGTCAGCATCCAGATAATCTTCCAGATGGCTGGTATCATCATCACCTGTCATTCCTAAGTGGCGATGTATGGTAGCGCTAGGCAAGCCTGTCAATTCATTCATGCGCCGAGCGGCTCGACCAGTTGGAGCAGCAAGAAGAATCGGCAGGTTGCTTTTCTTCCTGAGGTCGAGTCCTTCTAAAAGGGCATAAACAGCGATGATACCATTGATAACAGTTGTCTTACCAGTACCAGGCCCACCTGTCAGGATAAAGACCTTGTTCTGGATAGCGTCACAGATAGCTTGTTTTTGAATGCTATCATACTCAATCTCCAGATCTTCTTCGACAGTAGCGATATGTTTTTGAATGGTTTCTAAATCATGATTCTTCTGTTTTCCTTTTTCAAGGATACGAACCAAGTGACTGCGGATGCCTTCCTCAGCGAAAAAGAGACTGTTGTCAAAAATTTTGGTATCAATCTGCTGGACCTTGTCTTCTTCGATCAGGTAGGAGAGCTCTTGGGCCACTTGGTGGGGATCCAGTTCCACAGGGCGGGAAGACTCAAGGAGAGTAAGGGTTTGTTCCAGCAAATCCCGTGCTTCAACATAGGTATCCCCTGTTTCCATACAGGCCTGAAAAAGACTATGAACTAGACCGGCACGGAAGCGCTCAGGAGCCTGACTTTCGATGCCTAGTTCCTCCGCTAATTGGTCAGCAATAGTAAAGCCTAAACCCTTGATATCCTCGACCAGCTGGTAGGGATAATTTTCAACCACATCAAGGGTTTCTTCCTTGTAAAAGTCTTGAATTTGAAAGGCTAGTTTATTGGGAATGCCGTAGTTGGCTAGTTTGGCCAAAACCATCTCCGTTCCGTAGTTGAGACGGAGAGTGGAGACGAAAGCCTCGCGATTTTTGGCAGATAGTCCTGCGATGCCTTCTAACTTTTCTGGGTGTTGCAAAATTTCGTCAATGGTATTGTCGCCATAGGTGTCCACTATTTTCTGAGCTGTCTTGAGACCAATTCCCTTGAAATGGCTACTTGAAAAGTACTTGACCAAGCCCTTGCTAGTTGGTTTTGCACGTTCATAACGGTTGATTTGCAGTTGTTCCCCATACTTGGAGTGCTGGACAATTTGTCCCCAAAAAGTATAGTCTTCTCCCTCAATCACGTCAGCCATGGTACCAGTGACAATAATTTCAAAATCATCAAAGTTTTCTGCGTCTGTATCGTCGATTTCTAGGAGGAGGATGCGATAAAAATTGCTGGGATTTTCAAAAATAATCCGTTCAATGGTTCCTGAAAAATAAACTTCCATAAGATTCCTTTGCATGAATAGGTGAGAGTTAATACTCTTCGAAAATCTCTTCAAACCACGTCAGCTTCGCCTTGCCGTATATATGTTACTGACTTCGTCAGTTCTATCTGCAACCTCAAAACACTGTTTTGAGCAACCTGCGGATAGCTTCCTAGTTTGCTCTTTGATTTTCATTGAGTATAACTTTGTTTCTATCTTAATCAAACTGGATAGTGAATAATCATATTCTCACGATAGAAGAAGAGGCTGAGATTGGTGATTCTCGGCCTCTTAGGATTCTTAAAATGTTCCGATACGGGTGATTGGCCAGAAGCGGAATTTAGCTTCCCCTGTGATATCTTTTGCTTTAAATGTACCTACGTGGCGGCTGTCGCTCGAAACCAGGCGGTCATCTCCGAGGAGAAGGTATTCTCCTTCTGGAACAGTAAAGCTAAAATTGGTATTGTAGTTGACATCAACTGTGAAAGCTTGAGCCTTTTGAGCGATACTTCTAAAGAAAGTTCCTTTATTTCCTTCAAAGCCCTTGCCTGAGTATGTGCTTTGGAGTTTGTCATCCTTGAAGCGTTTGATATAGTCAGCTAGATAAGGTTCATCTGTCTCTTTGTCATTGATGTAAAGTTTATCATTTTCGTAACGGATAGTGTCGCCAGGCATTCCAATCACGCGCTTGACGATGTCCTTATTGCCATCTTCCTCATGGGCAACCACGATATCAAAACGGTCAATAGGGAGGTGTTTGACAACAAAGAGGATTTCGCCATCCGCTAGGGTCGGATCCATGGAGTGGCCTTCTACGCGGACATTGCTCCAAAAAAAGATACGGCTCAAAGCTAGTAATGACAGAATCAGGAGGAATAATCCCCACTCTTTTAGGAAATTTTTAAATGAATTCATAATTTACCTTTCTAAGCGTTTTTTCGCTTTTTCAGTATTTTTAAAGTGCAGTTTGGCGCAGAAGTTGAGTCCCTGCATACCATAGGCTTGTAAAATCTGACTAGCCACCTTGTCAGAAGCCGTTCCAGCTCCACTTGGAAGTTGATAGCCCAGCTCTCGTCCTAGATTTTCTAGATTTTCCAGAAAGAGATCACGCGCAATGACAGAAGAAACTGCGACAGCCAAGTATTTTCCCTCAGCCTTTTCTTCCAAGCTGATAGGATTGCTGAAACGATTGGCCTCTTGTGCCAAGTACTTGTCATAATTTTTAGCACTGGTAAAGGCATCAATCACAATTTTCTCAGCCTGAATGCCTTTTTGAAGAAGGAGATAGATAGCCTGGTTATGGAGGGCTACCTTAACAGAAACAGCGTTGTAGCGATCTCCAATGACCTCGTTGTACTTGCTTGGTGAGAGAAGCAGTGCCTGGTGCTGGATTTTTTCCTTGAGGATAGGGGCAATCTGACGGATCTTTTGGTCGGTCAGTGTCTTGGAATCCCCCACACCGAGTTTTCGCAAGAAGTCATGCTGGTCAGGTGTGACAAAGGAAGCCACAACTGCAAGCCCACCAAAGTAGGAACCATTTCCCACCTCATCTGTCCCAATTAAAGGGAGATTTTGTCCGCTGGTTTCCTCTACAGCTTGATAGCCAAAGAAACGAGCGTATTTCTCAGCCCCTTCACCCTGAAGCAAGACCTTTCCAGAAGTATAGATAGAAGCCGTTGCTTGAGGCAGTCTCAAAAAGTAGCGGATATAGGGATTCTTGCTGGGAGCCAGACTGGTTTGGTAGTGTTCAAGAAAAGTCTGAATCTCCTTTTCGCTTGGTGTGAGTGTGATACTTGCCATAGTTTCTATTGTACCACAAAAGCAGGCAAATTTGTAAAAACTGACAAAATTAGCGAATTTTGGTATAATATCGTGAGGTGAATTTTATGGCAAATCTAAATCGATTCAAATTTACATTCGGGAAAAAATCATTAACCTTGACAAGCGAGCATGATAACCTTTTTATGGAGGAAATCGCCAAGGTTGCGACAGAAAAATACCAAGCAATTAAAGAACAAATGCCTAGCGCAGATGATGAAACAATCGCTCTTTTGTTGGCAGTCAACTGTTTATCAACTCAGCTCAGCCGTGAGATTGAATTTGACGATAAGGAACAAGAGCTAGAAGAACTCCGTCACAAGCTTGTGACTTGCAAGCAAGAACAGAGCAAGATTGAGGATTCCTTATGATTTCACTCCTTCTTCTATTGGTCTTGGCTTGGGGATTTTATATCGGCTATCGGAGAGGCCTGCTCTTACAGATTTATTACCTGATTTCAGCCCTGGCATCGGCTTTTATGGCTGGTCAGTTTTACAAGGGGCTGGGAGAGCAGTTCCATTTATTGCTCCCTTATGCAAATCCGCAGGAAGGACAGGGAACTTTCTTTTTCCCATCGGATCAACTCTTTCAGTTGGATAAGGTCTTTTACGCAGGTATCGGCTACTTGTTGGTATTTGGGATTGTCTATAGCATCGGTCGTTTACTTGGTCTCTTGTTACACTTGATTCCTAGTAAAAAACTGGGTGGTAAGTTGTTCCAAGTTTCAGCAGGTATCTTGTCCATGTTGGTGACCTTATTTGTCTTGCAAATGGCCTTGACCATCTTAGCGACCATTCCCATGGCAGCTATTCAAAATCCACTTGAAAAGAGTATCGTCGCAAAACACATCATCCAGAGCATACCAGTAACAACTAGTTGGCTCAAACAAATCTGGGTGACAAATTTAATCGGATAAAAAGGGCAGGAGTTTTCCTAGCCCTTTGTTTACAGATTGACTAGAATCTATCAGAATGTAAAAAGCTAATACTCTTCGAAAATCTCTTCAAACCACGTCAGCTTCCATCTGCAACCTCAAAACACTGTTTTGAGCAACCTGTGGCTAGCTTCCTAGTTTGCTCTTTGATTTTCATTGAGTATACCACACCTAAACATTCAAAGACAAGGAAATAACGATGAATAAGAAAATATTAGAAACATTAGAGTTCAATAAGGTTAAGGCCTTGTTTGAACCCCATTTGTTGACCGAGCAGGGCTTGGAGCAATTGAGACAGCTGGCTCCGACTGCCAAAGCGGATAAAATCAAACAGGCTTTTGCTGAGATGAAGGAAATGCAGGCTCTCTTTGTTGAGCAACCGCATTTTACCATTCTCGCAACCAAGGAAATCGCAGGAGTCTGCAAGCGGTTGGAGATGGGAGCAGACCTCAATATTGAGGAGTTCCTGCTCTTGAAGCGCGTGCTTCTTTCTAGCAGAGAATTGCAAAGTTTTTACGCCAATCTGGAAAATGTCAGCTTGGAAGAATTAGCCCTTTGGTTTGAGAAATTACATGATTTTCCGCAATTACAAGGAAATCTCCAAGCCTTTAATGATGCAGGTTTCATTGAAAATTTTGCCAGTGAAGAATTGGCGCGCATCCGTCGAAAAATCCATGATAGCGAGAGTCAGGTACGCGATGTTTTACAGGACCTGCTCAAGCAAAAAGCGCAGATGTTGACGGAAGGAATTGTTGCCAGCAGAAATGGCCGTCAGGTTTTACCAGTCAAAAACACCTACCGCAATAAGATTGCAGGTGTCGTTCATGATATTTCTGCTAGTGGGAACACCGTCTATATCGAACCCCGTGAGGTGGTCAAACTGAGCGAAGAAATCGCTAGTCTGCGAGCAGATGAGCGCTATGAAATGCTTCGCATTCTCCAAGAAATTTCTGAGCGTGTCCGCCCTCATGCGGCTGAGATTGCAAATGACGCCTGGATTATCGGTCATCTGGACTTGATTCGTGCCAAGGTTTGCTTTATTCAAGAAAGGCAAGCAGTCGTTCCTCAGCTATCAGAAAATCAGGAGATTCAACTGCTCCATGTTTGCCATCCTTTGGTCAAAAATGCCGTCGCAAATGATGTCCATTTTGGCCAGGATTTAACAGCTATTGTCATCACAGGTCCCAATACGGGTGGTAAGACCATCATGCTTAAAACTCTGGGCTTGACGCAGGTTATGGCCCAGTCTGGGTTGCCGATTTTGGCAGATAAGGGAAGCCGTGTGGGTATTTTTGAAGAAATCTTTGCTGATATTGGCGATGAGCAGTCTATTGAGCAGAGTTTGTCTACCTTCTCTAGCCACATGACCAACATCGTGGATATTCTTGGCAAGGTCAATCAACATTCCCTCTTACTCTTGGATGAGTTGGGGGCTGGTACAGACCCTCAAGAGGGAGCTGCCCTTGCCATGGCTATTCTGGAAGACCTTCGCCTGCGTCAAGTCAAAACCATGGCGACCACCCACTATCCAGAACTCAAGGCCTACGGTATTGAGACAGCCTTTGTGCAAAATGCCAGCATGGAGTTTGATACTGCAACTCTACGCCCGACCTATCGCTTTATGCAGGGTGTTCCTGGCCGAAGCAATGCCTTTGAAATTGCCAAACGTCTAGGTCTATCTGAGGTTATCGTAGGGGATGCCAGTCAGCAGGTTGATCAGGACAATGATGTCAATCGGATTATTGAGCAGCTGGAAGAGCAGACGCTGGAAAGCCGTAAACGCTTGGACAATATCCGTGAGGTGGAGCAAGAAAATCTCAAGATGAACCGTGCTCTCAAAAAACTCTACAACGAGCTCAATCGTGAAAAGGAAACCGAGCTTAACAAGGCGCGTGAACAGGCTGCTGAGATTGTAGACATGGCCCTAAGTGAGAGTGACCAGATTCTCAAAAACCTCCACAGTAAGTCCCAGCTCAAACCTCATGAAATCATTGAAGCCAAGGCCAAGCTGAAAAAATTGGCTCCTGAAAAAGTGGACTTGTCTAAAAACAAGGTTCTTCAAAAGGCTAAGAAAAAACGAGCTCCAAAGGTGGGAGATGATATCGTGGTTCTCAGTTATGGACAGCGTGGTACCTTGACTAGTCAACTCAAGGACGGCCGCTGGGAAGCCCAAGTTGGTTTGATCAAGATGTCCTTGGAAGAAAAAGAATTTGACCTTGTTCAAACCCAGCAAGAAAAGCAAGTCAAGAAGAAACAAGTCAATGTTGTGAAACGAACTTCTGGTCGAGGACCTCAAGCCAGACTGGATCTTCGAGGTAAACGCTATGAAGAGGCTATGAATGAGCTAGATGCCTTTATCGACCAAGCCTTGCTTAACAATATGGCCCAAGTCGACATCATCCATGGTATCGGAACTGGTGTTATCCGTGAAGGTGTCACCAAATACCTACAAAGAAATAAACATGTCAAGAGTTTCGGTTATGCCCCACAAAATGCTGGAGGCAGTGGTGCGACTATTGTGACATTTAAAGGATAAGAAAAGCCTGAGGAAATATGTGGTTCCTCAAGCTTTTTTCTTTTTTCCATAAAAATCTCCTTTCAAGTTAAGTTGATTCTCTCAGAGAGATAACTTTCTTGAGCAAAAGATTCAAGAGTTTTTTGTTTAATTTTATTTTAGGAAATACTTATGTAGTGTGCTATAATTAATTAAAGACAACCTTTAAGAAAGTAAATGTTAATACTATGGCAATAACCTACAATAAACTTTGGAAATTACTGATAGATAAAAGTATGACAAAGACTGATTTGAAAAATATAACAGGAATGAATTCAGCTACTCTTGCTAATATGGGAAAAAATAAGTTTATTAGCTTGAGGATGGTTGATAAAATTTGTAAAGAGTTAGATTGTCAAATTGAAGACGTCGTTGAGTTTGTACGAGAGGAAAAATAATGATAAAAAATAAACCAACCTATATTAGCCTATTTTCATCTGCTGGAGTTGGGTGCTATGGCTTTAAGTTAGAAAATTTTGAATGTATTGCTACCAATGAAATTGTGGAGCGTCGATTAGCTATTCAGAAAAATAATCAAAAATGCCATTTTGAGACAGGTTATATTTCTGGTGATATCAAAGAAAACGATATAAAACAAAAAATTTACAATGAAATTAAAAGATGGAAAAAAATGGGCAATGACCGAGTTGATGTTGTTGTTGCTACTCCTCCTTGTCAGGGAATGAGTGTTGCGAACCATAAGAAGAAATCTGATGAAATCAATCGAAATAGTCTCGTAAATGAGAGCGTTGAAATTGTAAAGACTATTAAACCAAGATTTTTTATTTTTGAGAATGTTGCAGCATTTTGGAAAACAGGATGTTTTTCGAAAAATGGAGAAGTTATTGCAATTGGAGATATGATTGCTGAAGAGTTAGGGGAGACTTATATCTTCGAGCATCGCATCCTTAATTTTAAAAATTACGGTTCCAACTCTTCACGACCACGGACATTGGTGATTGGTGTTGATAAGCAATTAGTTAACCAAATTGTCCCAAGTGAGCTGTTTCCAGAGTATGTAGAAGAAAAATCACTATTCGATATTATTGGTGATATGGAAGAATTAGATTGGGGACAATATAGTCAGCAGGATTTTTACCATAGTTTTAGGACATACCCTGAACATATGCGTTCTTGGATTCATGATGTTGAGCAGGGGAAGAGTGCTTTTGATAATGAGGACGATACTAAGAAACCTCACAAAATAGTTGATGGGAAGTTAGTTATTAATCAGTCCAAGAATTCAGATAAATATACTCGCCAAGTTTACGATAAAGTTGCTGCCTGTATCCATACTCGAAACGACCAAATGGCTAGTCAAAATACGGTACACCCAACTCAAGACCGTGTATTTTCTATTAGAGAGTTGATGAAACTAATGACAATTCCTGACCAATTTAGATGGATTGACAAGGAATTGGAGGAGCTAAATAGTCTGACTTATGACGAGAAACGGAAGTTATCTAAAAAAGAAGAAATGAATATTCGTCAAAGTATAGGCGAAGCGGTTCCTACAGTGATTTTTCAAAATATAGCTAAAAAGATAAATGACTTTCTGAGTAAAGTTTCTCTTTCGGAAGCTGATGTAAAAAAGTTGATTAATGATAAGGGGTTGGATAGTTTTGAAGCTTTAAAGTCATTCGTATTGAAAAGTAGAAATAAATTCTCGCTCTCAACACTGTCTTCAATTATTGAATTGGCTAACTCTAAGCGTCAAAACAATTCAGCCTACTTTACTAATAAATTCATCATTCAAGAGATTTTAGAAGACCTCCCTGATTTTGAAAAAAGTAACATTTCGATTATCGAACCATCGGTAGGTTCAGGTAATTTTTTACCTTTTATCTTTCACAAATATGCAGATAAACAAATTAATTTGACTATTGTTGATGTTGATAAGGATGTGCTTGAATTGTTAAAATTACTTTATGATAATACGCCATCAAACGTTCATATTAACTATGTTCATTCGGACTATATGGTTTTTGAGCACGATAAGGTTGATTTAATTATCGGCAATCCTCCTTTTACAAAACTTAATGCTAAAGAATCTGCATCCTATAAAAAAAATAATTTCAATGATGAAGCAACTAATCTTGCGGAATTCTTCCTTGAAAAAGCTGTTCGTTCTGCTGATTATATTTCTATGATTATGCCTAAGAATATACTAAACACCCCTGAATATTATAAAACTCGACTGTTTTTAGAGGAATACGACGTTTATGGCATTGTAGATTTTGGAGAAAAGGGATTTAAAGGTGTTTTGGTTGAGACGATAAATTTAGCGATTAAGACTATTAAAGATAAAGCTGATAGTGTAAAAGTTAGATCTCTTACTAGAAATATAACCTACCATCAGAGTAAGAAGTATATTTTTTCAAAAGACCTTCCATACTGGGTAATTTATCGAAATGCTCAATTTGACGATGTTTTTGCTAAGATGGATTTTGGAATTTTCGATGTCTTTAGAGATAGGCAAATTACAAATTCAAATTCCGAATTACAGTTAAATAATAACGATGATATAAGAGTTTTGAAATCTCGAAATATTAGTGATGATGGGAAAGAAATTGTTGATATTCCGAACTATGATGCTTATATTTCTCAAGAAAAAGTCAGTCAAATGACTACATTTAAATATATCAATGATAATTCGGTTTATTTGGCACCTAATATGAGCTATAAACCAAGAGTTATGAAAAAGCCAACTGGTGTTGTAACAAACGGCTCGTTGGCAATTCTTATTCCTAAGAAAAATATTTCATTAACGGAGCAACAGCGGTCATATTTTTCGACAAATGAGTATAGAGAATTTTATCAAATTGCCAGAAATTATCAGACTCGCTCATTGAATATTGATAAAACCAGTAGCTATTGGTTCGGAGCTTTAAAAAATAAAAGGAGAAATTAAAATGAGAATTGATTTTAGGACAAATAATCCACGGTGGGGAGTTTCTGGGATTTCTTTTGAGACACTAGAAGAGTATGTTTATGTATTAGGTTTTTTGACTAATAATCGTCATTATCAAAGTTATAATGGATTGCCTTATTCTAATTATGATCGATCTATAGAAATACAAATAGAAGGTAATTATGTTGATGGTGCATGGGCCAGAGAATGTCGAATTCATTATCTCAGAGATGAATCAAGCTTAAGAAATTTATCTCAATCTTTAAGCGCTGCCAAATCAGCAGGTCGTTCTACTCATGGAGTGGTGTCAAGGATTAATTCAAATGAATTTATTAACCACTTGATTTCGGATTATAATTTTAGCGTTTCACAAACAGGTAGGTATAGTGAATTTGTCCTCCCTCCGTCGATAGAGACCGTCTGTGGAATTTTAGAAAATTTGCTACGGAATGAGAGATTGGAGGTTGATGGCTTTATTAGGATATTTGAAGAGGGATTTAATCTATGACTATTGAACAATTTTTATCACAATTTGATTATGATATTAGAAAAACTAATGATGCTCGATGGATAGACCAAAAATGTACCTATGACGTACTTTCAATTATCGCAGATTGTATTTTAGAGTATGTCAGAGAGGATACAATTAAAGAATTTACCGTTTCTGATATTTGGCACAACGATTATACTCGAGATAATGTTTTAGAAATTTTCACTAAACCTGACACTGAGTCCAAAAAGGCAGGTAATGAATATGATAAATATTTTGGTCAGCCGATTAAGTTATTGGGATATAGCCATGTTTTAAGTGTGCGAAAAGCAGGAACTCACTATTTTTATCAGGTTAATAATTTTAAGTTGTTAGAGTATATTGCGCTTCGACCAACTAATGCTTTAAACTTCCTTTTCTTATATATCCAGAAAGTCTTATTGGATAGTGGACTTTACTCTGAATTTGAGAGATTTTTTGAGGAGCAGACTAAGGATGTTTACAAGCGGCTTCGTGACGCCTTTATTCAGTTTACTATTGCTAATACGCCCATAAATGGCGATGTAGAGTGCGGACGAATTTTCACTAAAATCTTAAACCCACTGGCTTTCAAATTAAAGAAGCAGGGAACTATTAGAGGGATGATTTCTAAAAATATAATCACTCTAAATGATTTGCAGTATAACCGAGTAAATTGGCGAGATGAACTATCTGGTAAAGAAAAAAACGAAACGAGAGCAGAATATAGTTTGACTGCTGAGCAGCATCAAGCCAAGGCTCTTGCGAAATATGCGGTCAATAAGGCGAAACGCCAAGTTAGACGATTTAACGATAAATGGCGTAATGGTGTTTCCGAAATTCATCAGGTCACAGAACAAGTTAAAGCAACCCAAGCGCATCATATCTTTCCGCAATCAGAATTTCCTGAAATTGCTGATTACTTGGAAAATCTTATCATGATTACACCGAATCAACACTTTAGCATGGCTCATCCAAACAACCAAACCATCTATATTGATAGGGATTTTCAGTATATTTGTTTATTAGCGAAAGCATCTCGAATTATGGTGAATTTAACATCTTCGTCAGAACCTGATTTTTATGACTTTAATGATTATCGATTTGTTTTAAATACTGGCTTGGAGACAGACGAATTTGACTCGGTTAGTGATTTAGATTTTGCCTCTATTGTTGATAAAATAGACATTCATTATAGTGATTGTTCTAGGTATACTGATTTAGTGATTGATAATAGACTTCCTGCGAAACTAAAATCCTAGTTCACGATTGATAATTCCAGCAATCAAATTCATTCGTAATCCAAAGCGTTTACGTAGATTTCGATAGGTTGTTGAAAACATTTTAAACGTTTTTACTTTGGCAAAAATATT
>OBUY01000266.1_pt1 | contig 25757 bp, 28 predicted proteins | sample 1475781 | NCBI WGS metagenome assembly OBUY01 (sample SAMEA2579912, study PRJEB22360) | human gut metagenome | biome: human gut; feature: human-associated habitat; material: faeces | place: Denmark | collected 2008/2010 | reverse complement strand
ACTATCTCTATTTAGGTGATAACAGCGATGTCCTGGATGTTTCTGCACCTTTTAATATTGAAAATTATAAAACAGCGGATGGTCAATATGCGATCCCGTTTAAAGCGAAATATCTGAAACTGACAGAAAACTCAGTGCAATCAGGTGATGTAGTATCTTCTTTAGTTATGCGTGTAGCCCAGGATTAATAATTAAATAAATTTGCAAGTTTCTCCAGGTAATAGACATGGCCGCTATCCCCATGGCGGCCTTTTAATTTAAAGAGGAATTAAGATGAAAGGATTATTACCCTTGCTCATCTCTTCGATGGTTTTTCCTGCACATGCCGGAGTTGTTATCTACGGGACACGTATTATTTACCCGGCAGAAAAAAAAGAAGTGATGGTACAGTTGATGAATCAGGGTGATCGCTCTTCGCTGCTTCAGGCGTGGATTGATGATGGTGATACTTCACTCCCACCAGAAAAAATCCAGGTTCCTTTTATGTTAACGCCACCAGTGGCAAAAATAGGGGCAAATTCCGGGCAGCAAGTAAAAATTAAAATCATGCCGAATAAACTGCCCACTAATAAAGAGAGTATTTTTTATCTGAATATTCTGGATATTCCACCAAATAGTCCAGAACAAGAAGGCAAGAATGCACTGAAGTTTGCGATGCAAAACAGAATTAAATTGTTTTATCGACCGGCGGGTATCCCACCGGTAAACAAAGCAATATTTAAAAAATTGCTGGTGAATCGCAGTGGTAATCATTTGGTGATAAAAAATGACTCAGCGAATTGGGTAACGATTTCTGATGTAAAAGCCAATAATGTCAAAGTTAATTATGAAACTATCATGATTGCACCATTAGAAAGTCAGAGCGTTAACGTCAAAAATAATAATGCAAATAGCTGGCATCTGATCATTATTGATGATCATGGCAACTATATTAGTGACAAAATTTAATTGCAGGAGCTGCCTATGTTGAGAATGACCCCACTTGCATCAGCAATCGTTGCGTTATTGCTCGGCATTGAAGCTTATGCGGCTGAAGAGACCTTTGATACCCATTTTATGATGGGGGGAATGAAAGACCAACAGGTTGCTCATATTCGTCTGGATGATAATCAACCTTTGCCTGGCCAATATGAAATCGATATTTATGTTAATAAACAATGGCGCGGTAAATATGAAATTAGCGTTAAAGATAATCCGCAAGAAACGTGTTTATCGAGGGATATTATCAAACGGTTAGGTATTAATACCGATAACTTTGCCAGCGACAAGCAATGTTTAACATTAGAGCAACTTGTTCAGGGGGGGAGTTATGCCTGGGATATCGGCGTTTTTCGTCTCGATTTCAGTGTTCCGCAAGCCTGGGTGGAAGAGCTGGAAAGTGGCTATGTTCCACCGGAAAACTGGGAACGGGGAATTAATGCGGTTTACACCTCTTATTATGTGAGTCAGTATTACAGCGACTATAAAGCGTCGGGAAATAGCAAAAGTACCTATGTACGTTTTAACAGCGGGTTAAATTTTCTGGGGTGGCAACTGCATTCTGATGCCAGTTTTAGCAAAACAGATAACAATACAGGGGAGTGGAAAAGCAATACACTGTATCTGGAACGTGGATTTTCTCAAATTCTCGGCACGCTGCGTATTGGTGATATGTACACGTCAGCCGATATATTTGATTCCGTTCGCTTCAGCGGAGTTCGGTTATTTCGTGATATGCAGATGTTGCCAAACTCGAAGCAAAATTTTACCCCGCGGGTACAGGGGATTGCCCAGAGTAACGCGCTGGTAACTATTGAACAGAACGGTTTTGTCGTTTATCAGAAAGAGGTTCCACCAGGCCCGTTTTCGATTAGTGATTTGCAGTTAGCGGGTGGAGGTGCGGATCTTGATGTGAGTGTTAAGGAAGCCGATGGTTCAGTTACTACATATCTGGTGCCTTATGCGGCAGTACCTAATATGCTGCAACCCGGCGTGTCGAAATATGATTTTGCAGCGGGCCGTAGTCATATTGAAGGTGCGAGCAAGCAAAGTGATTTTGTCCAGGCAGGTTATCAGTATGGTTTTAATAACTTATTGACGCTGTATGGCGGCACGATGATTGCTAATAATTACTACGCGTTTACCCTGGGAACAGGTTGGAACACGCGCATTGGCGCAATTTCAGTCGACGCAACTAAATCGCACAGTAAGCAAGACAATGGTGATGTGTTTGACGGGCAAAGTTATCAAATTGCTTATAACAAATTTTTGAGCCAAACATCGACACGTTTTGGTCTGGCGGCCTGGCGTTATTCGTCGCGTGATTACCGGACGTTTAACGATTATGTGTGGGCAAATAATAAAGATAATTATCGTCGTGATAAAAACGATGTCTATGACATTGCCGATTATTACCAGAATGATTTTGGTCGCAAAAATAGCTTTTCCGCCAATATGAGTCAGTCAATGCCAGAAGGCTGGGGATCTGTGTCATTAAGTACTTTATGGCGGGATTACTGGGGGCGTAGCGGCAGCAGTAAAGATTATCAGTTGAGTTATTCCAATAATTTGCAACGGATAAGCTATACCCTCGCGGCAAGTCAGGCATATGACGAGAATCATCATGAAGAGAAACGCTTTAATATTTTTATATCGATACCCTTTGACTGGGGAGATGACGTTACGACGCCTCGTCGGCAAATATATATGTCTGACTCAACGACGTTTGATGATCAGGGTTTTGCCTCAAATAATACGGGATTATCAGGAACAGTAGGGAGTCGAGATCAGTTCAATTATGGTGTCAACCTGAGTCATCAACATCAGGGAAATGAAACGACAGCAGGGGCGAATTTAACCTGGAACGCGCCTGTGGCGACAGTGAATGGCAGTTATAGTCAGTCGAGTAATTATCGGCAGGCTGGAGCCAGTGTTTCAGGGGGCATTGTCGCCTGGTCGGGTGGCGTTAATCTGGCGAATCGTCTTTCTGAAACTTTTGCCGTGATGCATGCGCCGGGAATTAAAGATGCTTATGTGAATGGGCAAAAATATCGCACCACGAACCGTAATGGTGTCGTGATATACGACGGAATAACTCCTCATCGGGAAAATCACCTGATGCTGGATGTATCGCAAAGTGACAGTGAAACAGAATTACGCGGTAACCGTAAAATTGCCGCCCCTTATCGCGGCGCGGTCGTTCTGGTCAATTTCGACACCGATCAACGCAAACCCTGGTTTATAAAAGCATTAAGAGTGGATGGGCAACCGTTAACATTTGGCTACGAAGTCAATGATACCCACGGTCATAATATTGGCGTTGTCGGCCAGGGAAGTCAGCTTTTTATTCGCACCAATGAAATACCACCAGCGGTTAATGTGGCAATTGATAAGCAACAAGGGCTTTCATGCACAATCACCTTCGGTAAAGAGATTGATGAAAGTAAAAATTATATCTGTCGGTGAGAGGTGGAATATGATTTTCAGAAATGGAATGTTACTAATTTTTATTTTATGGGCTAATTTTACCTGGGCTGGATGTCGTACCACTGCATCATTAAATATTACTGATAGTATTAATGTGGGGGAGATTTTAGCGAATGAGGTTTCCTTTAGTAAAAGTGTCGTGTTTACGGGGATATCTTGTGATACGAGCACGGATAAAATAGTCTATAAAAATATCCAAAGTGATTGGGTTGAAGTTGGACCTTTTGGTAATGGCGAAAAGTTAAAGGTTAAAATAGAGTCTTTAGGTAAAACCAGTGACACGATTGGGAAATCCAGCAATGCGCAGGCAGTATTACCCTATGTGGTTAAAATATCCAAAGGTACACCTGATTTTACTGGAGAAAGAAAACCTACCTGGTTTATTTCAGATACTGTGATTGCAAATATTGGCGGTGAGTCATCTTCATCCATTGACTTTTGGTTGGGCATTTGTAAGACATTGAAGATTAACTGGTGTGTAAGTTATCTCACCAGTAAACTGGCGGGGGATACATTTACGCTTGGGTTAAGTATTTCCTATTATCCTAAAAATACGACCTGTAAGCCTGAAAACACAATAATAAAAGTAGATGATATTGCCTTGTCCCAACTCAGAAGTCAGGGAAAGATTACGGCGAACAGTAAGGAAGGAATAATTACGTTGAAGTGTGATAATCTTTTCGGCGGCACAAAACAAGCATCGCGGAATATGGTCGTATATCTTTCCAGCAGTGACTTAGTTACAGGAAGCAATACAATTTTGCGTGGCAACATAGATAATGGTGTAGGATTTGTTTTGGATCTAAAAGAACCACCAAAAGGGACTGAAGCAGCCATCAAAATTTCTGCTAGCGGCGATCAGGGCGCGGCGACATCATTATGGAAAACAGATAAACCCGGAGCTCCTTTAAATAGTAATATTATTAATATACCTGTCCTGGCCAGTTACTATGTATACGATAAAAATAAAGTTAAATCGGGTGCACTTGAGGCAACCGCACTGATCAACGTGAAATACGACTAATAACAAACAAGACGAGCAAGTGGCTAATAATAAAAAATAATAAGGTGTCTGCATTTCCCCCTCTCTCCGAGGGGGCTTTTTTTAGCGATGATAAAAAATCTCACCGTCGTAGGCTTTAATGATTTTTCCGTCGGTATCATTGATCAGCACATATGCACCGCCCATATAGGTCCAGTGGGTTCCAGCGTCAGGTGCGGGCAAGTTACGCAACTGCCACTGCTTAATGTTGTACTCATCGGTACGGTACATTTCTGGTACGGTGTCACCTGGTTTGAAATGCTTGAAGTCAGCAATGAAACTGCTTAACTCATACTTCGAAATTCCCGAGGCATTGGTCGAACCCGCGGTGGCTGGTGCGGCCCATGCTGCGCTGGTTACCAGCAAAAGCGCACCCAGCAACATCTTATTTTTTATGGTCATATACTCTCCACTTTGGGGATCAGTAAAATCAGTCGCATATCTTTCCTGCCATACAATATAACCGACAAGAGATATTTTGTTAGTGATCCCATGATTTCGTAAAAAGTGTAAATGAAAGGATGCAGCAAAAGCATCCTCATTGAGCGAGAAGTGAGCGGAATAAGCTGATTTAAGAATCATCCTGGGCTAAAGGGATAACGAAGCCCAGGTGATTGTTTTATCTCATAATACCCATAAAGCCATGCACTCCCATATACAATCCGACTAAACCAATTAACAGACTGGAAAAATAGGGGGCACGTTTAGCGAGGGTGTTAAATCCGTTCCAGCGTTTTGCAACCTGCTGAACACTGATTGCTGCGCCAACGCCTACGGTGACCAGCGTTAATGCCAGGCCGATGCTGAAACTGACGACCAGAGTTGCACCCAATGTGAGGGCTTTCAACTGAATGCAAATCAACAACACTGTTATTGCCGCAGGGCAGGGGATAAGCCCGCCGGTTAAGCCAAACAGCAAAATTTGCCAGTTGGTGACCTCTCTACCATCAAAGCGTCGGTTAATGTCACTGGCATGAGCCAGCGCATGAGCATCCTGATACTCGTCGCTCTGACCATGCTCGTGATGGTGATGATGTTCGTGATCATGGTCGTGATGATGTTCATGGTCATGATGGTGATGCTCGTGCATATTCTCAAGCCAGTTTCTTTCACCGCGCCAGGTACGCCAGAACATCCAGAATGCGGTGCCAAGAATGATCACCGCGGAAATCAACTGAAGCCACGACTCCGCTGACTGCGCAGTAAAGCGTTTGCTGATCACCATCCCGCCAAAGGCAATCAACCAGACCACCGCCGTATGTGAAATAGTTGCCGCCAGTCCAAGCATCACCGCCTGTTTAATGGTGCCTTTAATGGCGATGATAAACGCTGCCATCATCGTTTTTGAGTGCCCTGGCTCCAGCCCATGAAGCGCACCAAGTAAGATGGCGCTGGGGATGAAAAACCAGGCGTTTCCTTGCTGAAGAAGAGTGGTAAATTCGGTCATGATAATAATTCTTAGTATTAAATCGACGCCCTGATTCTACTCCCCCCCAGTACATGATACTACCCCCCAGTAGATTAATAGTGCTATGATTTTTCATTATCTTGTTAACCAGGTGTTGCCATGTCTCATACCATCCGTGACAAACAGAAACTGAAAGCGCGCGCCAGTAAGATTCAGGGACAGGTTGTTGCGCTCAAGAAAATGCTCGACGAGCCGCACGAATGTGCTGCCGTACTACAACAGATTGCCGCCATTCGTGGTGCGGTAAACGGCTTGATGCGAGAAGTGATTAAAGGCCATCTGACGGAACACATTGTTCATCAGGGCGATGAATTAAAGCGTGAAGAAGATCTGGATGTCGTTCTGAAGGTGCTGGATTCTTATATAAAATAATTTCACAACGTTATTGTAATATCGCCGTTTTTCCTCGTTTACAACGTGTGCGCGGGGCCTTACCATCCTTATCTGCGATCCATCATCGCAACCAAACGACTCGGGGTGCCCTTCTGCGTGAAGGCTGAGAAATACCCGTATCACCTGATCTGGATAATGCCAGCGTAGGGAAGTCACAGACCATCAGGTCATCGCTTCTTCACGTTATGGCAGGAGCAAACTATGCAAGTCGACCTGCTGAGTTCCGCGCAATCTGCGCGCATGTTACACCTCTTTCACCAACACTCTCCCCTTGTGCATTGCATGACCAATGATGTGGTGCAAACCTTTACTGCCAATACCTTACTGGCGCTCGGTGCATCGCCAGCGATGGTTATCGAAACCGAAGAGGCCAGTCAGTTTGCGGCCATCGCCAGTGCCTTGTTGATTAACGTAGGCACACTGACGCAGCTACGAGCACAAGCGATGCGTGCTGCCGTAGAACAGGCAACACGCTCCCAAACCCCCTGGACGCTTGATCCGGTCGCGGTTGGCGCACTCGAATATCGCCGTCATTTTTGCCACGAACTTTTATCGTTAAAGCCAGCGGCGATACGCGGTAATGCCTCTGAAATTATGGCATTAGCTGGTATCGCCAATGGTGGTCGCGGTGTGGATTCCACCGACGCCGCAGCCAACGCGTTACCCGCAGCACAAACACTGGCGAATGAAACCGGGGCTGTCGTCGTGGTCACGGGCGAGGTAGATTATGTTACCGATGGTCGTCGCATCGTTGGCATTCACGGCGGCGATCCGTTAATGACCAAAGTGGTAGGAACTGGTTGTGCATTATCGGCAGTTGTCGCTGCCAGTTGTGCATTACCGGGCGATACGCTGGAAAATGTTGCATCTGCCTGCCACTGGATGAAACAAGCCGGAGAACGTGCGGTCGCCAGAAGCGAAGGGCCGGGCAGTTTTATCCCCCATTTCCTTGATGCGCTCTGGCAACTGACGCAGGAGGTGCAGGCATGAAACGGGTTAACGCTCTGACGATTGCCGGTACTGATCCGAGTGGTGGTGCGGGGATTCAGGCCGATCTTAAAACCTTCTCGGCACTTGGCGCTTATGGTTGTTCGGTAATCACCGCACTGGTGGCGCAAAATACCCGCGGTGTACAGTCGGTGTATCGCATTGAGCCTGACTTTGTTGCCGCACAACTCGACTCAGTGTTCAGCGATGTGCGAATCGATACCACCAAAATCGGCATGCTGGCAGAGACGGATATTGTTGAAGCGGTGGCAGAACGGCTGCAACGTTACCAGATCCAAAACGTGGTGCTGGATACCGTTATGCTGGCTAAAAGCGGTGATCCGCTGCTTTCACCTTCGGCGGTTGCCACGCTACGCAGTCAATTATTGCCGCAGGTTTCATTAATCACCCCAAATTTGCCGGAGGCTGCTGCTTTACTCGATTCTCCACACGCGCGTAATGAACAGGAAATGCTGGAGCAGGGGCGTGAATTATTGGCGATGGGCTGTGGTGCCGTGTTGATGAAAGGTGGTCATCTGGATGATGAGCAAAGCCCGGACTGGTTGTTTACCCGCGACGGCGAACAACGGTTTACCGCACCGCGTATTATGACCAAAAACACGCATGGCACTGGTTGTACATTATCTGCGGCGCTGGCAGCGCTGCGTCCGCGTCACACGAATTGGGCTGACACCGTACAGGAAGCAAAAAGCTGGCTATCAGCGGCGTTAGCCCAGGCCGACACGCTGGAAGTTGGCCACGGGAATGGTCCGGTTCACCACTTTCACGCCTGGTGGTGAGCATCATACTATAGCTGCTTTGGCATTTTTCAGCGTGTTCGCGCTGAAATTCAGGGATGAAACCAATGCAGCTAAAAATAGCCAGTCGAAAAAAATTCACCGCCTTGTTCTGCGCTCTGGGGCTAATTTCCATCGTGGCGATTTATCCTCGTCAGACGGTGAATTTTTTCTGGTCGACAGCAATTCAGATTAAAGACTACATCCACTTTTATGGTTATCGCCCGGTCAAATCTTTTGCTATTCGAATCCCTGCCAATTACACCATTCATGGTATTGATGTTTCACGCTGGCAGGCGCGGATCGACTGGCAACGTGTCGCAAAAATGCGCGACAACGGTATCCGCTTACAGTTTGCTTTTATTAAGGCTACGGAAGGCGAAAAGCTGGTAGACCCGTATTTCTCGCGTAACTGGCGTCAAAGCCACAAAAATGGCTTATTGCGCGGGGCATATCACTATTTTTCTCCGTCGGTCTCAGCTTCCGTTCAGGCGCGATTATTTCTGCAAACGGTGGATTTCTCACAAGGCGATCTGCCAGCGGTGCTGGACGTAGAAGAACGTGGGAAATTATCGGCAAAAGAATTACGCAAGCGGGTAAGTCAGTGGCTAAAAATGGTTGAAAAGAGCACGGGCAAAAAGCCGATTATTTATGCGGGGGCGACGTTTTATCACACGAATCTGGCGGGATATTTCAATGAATACCCGTGGTGGGTGGCCCATTATTATCAACGACGCCCGGACAATGACGGCCAGGCCTGGCATTTCTGGCAGCATTCCGACCGTGGACAGGTGGATGGCGTAAATGGTCCGGTGGATTTTAATGTGTTTAATGGCACGGTGGAGGAGCTGCAGGCTTTCGTTGATGGCATTAAAGAAACGCCTTAAATAACCAGCAGTGATATACTTCCTCCAGACTCATCGCCTGGAAAAAGACAAATGGAACAAGCGCATACCCAGCTTATCGCTCAACTGAACGAACGTATTTTAGCGGCGGACAACACGCCACTTTATATTAAGTTTGCCGAAACGGTAAAAAATGCCGTGCGCAGTGGGGTGCTGGAGCATGGAAATATTTTGCCCGGCGAGCGTGATTTAAGTCAGTTAACCGGCGTTTCGCGCATTACGGTGCGCAAGGCGATGCAGGCGCTGGAAGAAGAGGGAGTGGTGACGCGTTCGCGTGGCTACGGAACGCAGATCAACAACATCTTCGAATACTCGTTGAAAGAAGCGCGAGGTTTTTCTCAGCAGGTGGTGTTGCGTGGGAAAAAACCCGATACGTTGTGGGTTAATAAGCGAGTGGTAAAGTGTCCCGAAGAAGTTGCGCAGCAACTGGCGATTGCCGCGGGCAGCGATGTCTTCTTGCTTAAGCGTATTCGCTATGTGGATGAAGAAGCGGTATCGATAGAAGAGTCGTGGGTTCCAGTGCATTTAATTCATGATGTTGATGCCATCGGTATTTCTCTCTATGACTATTTCCGCAGTCAGCGTATCTTTCCCCTGCGCACCCGTTCCCGCGTTAGCGCCCGAATGCCGGATGCCGAGTTTCAGTCACATATTCAGTTAGATAGCAAAATACCGGTGCTGGTGATCAAGCAAGTGGCGCTTGACCAACAGCAACGGCCTATTGAGTACAGCATCAGCCACTGTCGCAGCGATCTATACGTTTTTGTGTGTGAGGAGTAGTTCTTCGCGCGTTGGCGCGCAATCACCGCCGCGATGTCCGACAACCCACGACGCTACCGCATTGCCCAGCAATACGGCGTCTGCCAGTGGGAGATCGGAGGCCAGTCCGGCAAGCACGCCACCAGCATGGCTATCACCTGCGCCAATAGTGTCCACGACTTGCGTTGGAAATGCCGGAACGCAATCAGAAGCGTTGTTGCTGAAATACCACGCGCCTTCTTTATCGAGACGAACGATCAGCGGCGCGGCAAATTTCTCCTGCCATTGCGTGCCAAGCATTGTGATATTTGCGGATAAAGCAAAACGTTCGGCGGCAATCTCAGCTTCCTGGCGATTGAGCGACACCAGTGGCCGACAGGCCATGATGCGCGCAAGCAATGCATCCGGGATATCGTCAATCCGCGGGCCGAAATCAATAAACGGCGTCACGTCTTGCAGTCCTTCCAGCCATTCCACTAACAATTCGCCACAGGGCGAGGCCAGTTGATAACCGGAAAAATAGAGCAGGCTATCTGGTGCAACGGTTAATCGCGTCAGCCACTGGCTATTCCACTGATTTTCCACACCGCTGAACGACATAAAGGTACGTTCACCATCAGGTTCAACCAGCGCCAGACACCAGCCGTTATCGCCTTCGGCGTTATCGAGCAGGCTGAGCAATCCCTCTTTTGCCATCCGGTTACGAATAATCTCCGACCACACCCCCTGACCGAGCGGCAGGGCGTTATCCGCTTCTATACCGAGGCGTTTTAACGTCACGGCAATGTTCAGCGCACAGCCGCCAACATTTACGCTCTACTGTTTCAGTTCGATATCGCACCCGCGCCAGGGCAGGGCGTAAGCGTCAGCGATCACATCAATGACAGCCGCACCGACAACCATCACCGGTTGATGCGTAGTTAATTGCGACAGCAGCGTGTGTAACCTGGTGCCGCTCATACCGCCTCCCGTTGTTGGCGATACTTCGCCAGCGCCGTGGCATAGCGGTTGAAATCAAGCTGATTAACCGCATCCAGCTCAGCCTTTAATGCCGGATCGATAGCATTTACGCCATGCAATGCGCCACAAATCGCCGTCGCCATAGCGCCGATGGTGTCAGTGTCACCACCAAGATTGGCGCACAGAATAGCGCAGCGGTTCGGATCGGTTTGTGCCAGTTCAACCAGCGCAATGGCGCACGGAACGGACTCAATAGTGCTGGTGCCTGCGCCAATCACTTGATATAGCTGTTCGCTGGCAGATTCGGTGCCGTCGGCGTGACGAACGATTTTTAGTGCAATCTCCAGACGTGCCGCCAGTGAGGCGCTGAAGGTAGTGATGCGTTTTTGTTGAGCATGTCGCGCAATCGAGGGTAGAGAATCAACAATCGCTGACCAGCTTTCGCCGTCAATGGCACGAGAAATCGCCCATGCAATAACCACCGCCCCCGCAATCGCCAGATCGGATTTATGGGTCGGGCTGGACGCCAGCGCCACATCATCAATAAAGGAATCAACATCACGCGCCGGGAGTAAACACCCCAATGGTGAGACGCGCATCGCCGCACCGTTAGTCACGCCGTTGTTTTCCAGTTCAGCGACGGGTTTACCGTCGCGAATGGCGTTAAGCGCAATTTTTGAGGTCGGGCCAAGCACGTTTTTGTTGAAGGCGTCGAAACGCAGTGCCCAGTCGAGGATTTTACGCCCAATCAGATCCGGGTCGATCTCGCCTTCGCGTTCCAGCAACGCATCCGCCAGGCACAGCGCCATCGAGGTGTCGTCGGTAAATTCGGCGCGGTTAAAATAACAGGCCGCGTTATTCTCCTTTGGGCCGGGCAGAAAACGGTCGATCCAGCCAAAATGCGCTTTGACGCGGCTGCGCGGCCAAAGCTCGGAGGGCATCCCCATCGCATCCCCTAACGCCTGCCCGTAAAGAGCACCGAGAATACGTTCTGTTTTCATTTTGCTTCCCCTTGTGTCAACGCAATATCGCGATCATCGACCCTAATAGCCGTAATTTCGTTGTCGGATTCGCGGAAAAAAATCATGAACAGCACGGCGATAATGGCAATCATCACCGCACCGAAAGTCCATATCCCGGCCCAGTTGAAGGTCAGCCCGTTGACTGGTTCCTGATAAGCGAACATCATTTCCATCATTACGCCGCCAAGACGATAGCCGAGCAAACTACCGAAACCCTGGCAGCAGAGCGTAATCAACCCCTGCGCGGCAGTACGCATGTGCACGGGGGCTTTTTTGTCGACATAGATGTATGCGGTAACGTAGTAAAAATCGTAACTTACGCCGTGCAGCAAAATGCCGAGGAACAATAGTGCGTAGGTGAAATATTCATCCGCGCTGCCGTAAATAAAGAAGCCATAACGAATCGCAGCGGTGACCAGACCAAGTAATAATACCTTTTTGATACCAAATCGTTTGGTGAAAAACGGCAATGCCAGCATAAAGAAGATTTCAGAGAACTGGCCGAGCGTCATCCAGCCGGTCGCGTTTTTCATACCGACTTCGGTCAGATAACCGTTGGCAAAGATGTAATAGAACGCCAGCGGCATAGCAAACAGGAATGAACAGAAGAAAAAGACGAGGAAGTTTTTATCGCGCAGCAGGATCAGTGCATCCAGGCCAAGCATGACTTTAATATCCATTTTGCCAGTGCTTTTTGGTGGTGTGTCGGGTAGGAAACATGCAAACACACCGAGCAGAGCAGAACTTCCGGCGGTAATCAGCAGCGGAATATTAGTCGGTGAGATATCGGCATAACCCAGCATTTGCGGCAAGAATCCACATGCCAGACCAGAGGCAATCCAGCCGATAGTACCCATCACACGAATGCGTGGGAAATCACGTTCCACATCCGGCACGTTGGCAAAGGCGATGCTATTAGTCAGTGCAATGGTCGGCATATAGGTTAGCGAGTAGGCCAGCAGTAACGGGAAGAATCCGGCAAAAGTGGTCTGTTGCGCAGCGAAATACATCAGCACTGCACCAGCGAACATCAATACAGCCAGCACTTTCTGCGCCGAGAAAAAGCGGTCAGTGATGGAGCCAACCAGAATAGGGGACAGGATCGCCGCGATGGCGGTACAGGCATACGACCAGCTAATTTCTCCGGCACTAAACCCGCTTTTACTTAACCACAGCCACAATGGTACAAACCACGCGCCCAGATAAACCATTCAACAAACATCATGAACGACAGCTTTGCTGTTGTTTTCATCTTTTGATTCCTTCATGACAGGTAATGTAAGGTACGCGCTGACAATACCATTTGATGATACCTTTCAAATACCTTTGTGGTGAAATCTTGACCGCGGTAACACTTTTTCTGATGAGTCGTGCCAACAGGAAACGCTGAAAAAACAGCCGAAAGATGGAAAAAATAGCTCATAACGACCAGGATTATAATTGCCCGCAAAAGGTGGGCCAGGACAATCCATAGCCGATATCCAATCGGAATTTACGGGAGCATAGTAATGACAGATATTGCGCAGTTGCTTGGCAAAGATGCCGACAACCTTTTACAGCATCGTTGTATGACTATTCCTTCTGACCAGCTTTATCTCCCCGGACATGACTACGTAGACCGCGTGATGATTGACAATAATCGTCCGCCAGCGGTGCTGCGTAATATGCAGACGCTGTATAACACCGGGCGTCTGGCTGGCACAGGATATCTTTCTATTCTGCCGGTTGACCAGGGGGTCGAGCACTCCGCGGGGGCTTCATTTGCTGCTAACCCGCTCTATTTCGACCCGAAAAACATTGTTGAACTGGCGATAGAAGCGGGCTGTAACTGTGTGGCGTCAACTTATGGCGTGCTGGCATCGGTATCGCGGCGTTACGCTCACCGCATTCCATTCCTCGTCAAACTCAACCACAACGAGACGCTAAGTTACCCAAACACCTACGATCAAACGCTGTATGCCAGTGTAGAGCAGGCGTTCAACATGGGAGCAGTGGCAGTTGGCGCGACCATCTATTTTGGCTCGCAAGAGTCACGTCGGCAGATTGAAGAAATTTCTGCGGCCTTTGAACGTGCACATGAGCTGGGCATGGTGACCGTGCTGTGGGCTTATTTGCGCAACTCCGCCTTTAAGAAAGAGGGCATCGATTACCATGTTTCCGCTGACCTGACCGGTCAGGCGAACCATCTGGCGGCGACCATTGGCGCGGATATTGTCAAACAAAAAATGGCGGAGAATAACGGCGGCTATAAAGCGATTAATTACGGTTATACCGACGATCGCGTTTACAGCAAGTTAACCAGCGAAAACCCGATTGACCTGGTGCGTTATCAGTTAGCTAACTGTTATATGGGCCGCGCAGGGCTGATTAACTCCGGCGGTGCCGCGGGCGGTGAAACCGACCTTAGCGATGCGGTGCGTACTGCGGTTATCAACAAACGCGCGGGCGGAATGGGGCTGATTCTCGGGCGTAAAGCGTTCAAGAAATCGATGGCCGACGGCGTGAAACTGATTAACGCCGTGCAGGACGTTTATCTCGATAGCAAAATTACGATTGCCTGATGTGCTTCATTTATCTGGCCTGCGAACAACACACCTCCCGTAGGCCGGATAAGGCGTTCGCACCGCATCCGGCAAAAATTGATGTACCCCTGTTCAGGAGAGAATAAATTTTTGACTAGCGCAATAACGGGCAGTCCGGCGGTAATCGACAACGCAACGCCGCCGGAAGTATTTCTATATGAAAACGTTGGCCACTTAATGGTTCGCCATCAAGGTTAAAGGTGATTTCATGCGACGCTTGTATCTCGAACCACGCCGAAGCGCCTTCAACAATATTCGGGTTTTCTTCATCAGGTTTTAAGGTTGAGAAGAGAGCGGGAAGAATTTCGTCACCGGTGAAAATACGCAGTTGCAATAACCCATCGTTAATCAGCGCATTCGGGCACAGTTGCTGACCGCCACCGGCCTGACGCCCGTTGCCAATACCAATAACCAGCGCATCGCCTTGCCAGTGAAAATTTTCACCACGGATTTCGCAGCGGTCCGGTTGCAACGTATCCATGCGCATTAAGCCGTGAATGATGTAAGAGACGCCACCCAGCGCGGCTTTTAATTTCTCCGGTGTTTCGGTGGTAATGCGCGTACCAAATCCGCCCGTCGCCATGTTGATAAAACAGGTTTGTTTGTTGACCTGCGCCATATCAATCGCAATGGCGTTACCGGCAATTGCCAGTTTAAGTGCCTTATCCAGCGCTTCAGGAATACCCACACTGGTGGCAAAATCGTTCGCTGTACCTAGCGGCAATATTCCCAAAGCAGGAATGTCATCACCTTCGCACTGAATCAATGCCGTGGAGACTTCATTAATAGTGCCATCTCCACCTCCGGCAATTACCGTTGCAACGCCAAGCTGACGGGCTTCAGCAACATAACGCGCGGCATCATCTTTCTCCCAGGTGGTTCGTACATGGATCGTCATTCCTTCCTCACGCAACAGCATAATCGCTTCGCGCAATATCTCATTGCCAGCACTTTTGCCGTTAAGAATCAGTAAGCTGGCGGGAAAATCTGCCATGGTCGTCTGCCTTTATGATTGGTCTGTAGATAGTGTAGAGCAGAAAAGAAAAGGCGGAGTCAGAACAGGATGAAAGCGTGGTACAAAAAAATAAGCCTGCGTAAGGGAGATTTAGGGTGTCACCAGTAGGGGCTTTCAACGGTACAATGCGGGTTTGAGCGGCATAAATTACCACTGAAAGCCCTTAAACGTTACTCTACTGTGGACACTGTGTGGACACTCTCGGCCTCAGTACCACCTCTTAGCGGATTAAGAGAAATGGCGTCCTGAAGGTACTCTGGCGCAAAATGAGCGTAAACCATAGTTTGCTCAATCCGCGTGTGACCTAGTATCCGTTGTAGCGTGATAATACTTCCTCCATTAATCATGAAATGAGTGGCAAAGCTGTGCCTTAGTGCATGTGTGGCTTGCCCCATTGGCAAATCCGGTTTTATTGCTTTCATTGTTCGTCTGAAGCGAGGGTAATCAGCATCAGGGAATAAAAAACCTCGTTTGTTATCCGCGATCATTTTGGCAACAGCCTCTGAGATCGGGACGGTGCGTGGTTTGTTTGTTTTCGTTTTAACAAACGTGACGCGGTTATGGATGATATTTTCTGCTTTCAAACGAGCTGCTTCTCCCCAACGTGCTCCTGTACTCAGGCAAAGAATCGCAATCTTTTTATTGTCGCCGTCAAGTGCTGCAAGCAGTAAGGCAATTTCTTCCTGTGTTAGATAGCCTGTTTCTGGTTTTTCCTCCTTAAGCCTTTTTGTCCCTCTGATAGGGTGCTCACCAAAGAATAACTCCGCTTCAATCAGGGCTGTAAACATGCCGCTAATACATGTTAAATCACGATTGATACTCGAAGGTTTAATACCCTGACTTCTTCGGGTGGCGCAGTACTGGCTGATAAGCGATTTCGTAATTTGAAATGCGCATGGGTCATTCGTTATTTTTGTGAAGATTTCAATTTTTCCAAGATTAGATTTCCCATGCTCTTCGTGTTTACCCTTTAAATCCCACCAGATCTGTGTCAGCTCCGACAGACGTCGCTTGTCTGTTGGTTTTGATAGCCATTCTTTATTGTGGTGGTTGTACAACGTGTATTTCTCGAAAGCGACAGCTTCGCTTTTCTTATCAAACTTCCTACGGATGCGTTTTCCATTACGTCCAGTAGGGCGGATGTCCACTTCATATCGACCATCATCGAGTTTTTTGATTGCCATCAGAAAACCCTCCGAGTGGTGTGTTTTTTTGCGACTACTAATCGCTTTTTTCGTGGTGGCTGAAATTTAGCCACCAATAGTAGGCACTTGTGATGAATATATTCACGATGAATTGTTAACCAGTCTTTTGACCGGAGTGGGGCGACGTTGTTTCGTTTTGCCCAAAGTGTGCGAGAGCGGGCGCAATTTGCCCGGACTCAGGAGCGATCTGATTGGTCATGAACCATAAAGTGTATTTGGTGAATTGTGGGGTCTGCAGGATGTTCATCATGACATCTGTTGGAGGTGTTGAACGACCACTTTCATAGTAACTCAGCGTGCCATACGGAACCCCTGTTAAATCAGCAAGTTGTTGTCTGCTCAAATACTCTGATTTTCGCATTAAGACTATCTTCTCGCTTATCGTGTTTGACATGGTGTTTAGATCTCAATAGTATTTAGTTTAGATGTAGATTGTTTAGTGCTTGGATGTGGGCACTAAAAGGCATTATAAGACATTAAACGCAATTCATGAGGGCTAGAGGACGACATGAGCAAGCAAGTAACACTCATGACTGATGCGATTCCTTATCAGGAGTTCGCAAAACTAATAGGAAAATCGACAGGAGCGGTTCGTCGGATGATCGATAAAGGAAAGCTGCCTGTAATTGATATGACCGATCCACAATCAGCTTCAGGTCGTGCAGGTGAATATTGGGTATACCTTCCGGCATGGAATAACGGACTAAAACTGGCTTATGAAAGCCGCCCTAAAGAGATTCGTGACGGCTGGTTGATGTGGTTAGGTCTCGGTGAACCACGTTAAGGAGAACCGTATGAATGAGCCTCGTTGTATTGCTCAGTTACTGCGTAACGAAAGCCCCAGGGCGATTGACTTCACCATCACCCACGGTAAGGGGCGTAAGGGAATCATTATCCGCACCAAAAAACAGAGTCCGTTAAAAAAGGCTCTGACCTTTCTGAAAAGCCGGAGGGTATGGAAATGACAGTGATGACGCTCAATCTCGTTGAAAAACAGCCAGCAGCTATGCGCCGGATAATTGGTAAGCATCTTGCCGTTCCTCGCTGGCAGGATACATGTGATTATTATAATCAGATGATGGAGCGCGAACGGTTAACGGTTTGCTTCCATGCTCAGTTAAAACAGCGTCACGCAACGATGTGTTTTGAAGAAATGAACGACGTCGAACGTGAACGACTGGTATGTGCAATTGATGAATTGCGTGGTGCATTCTCAAAACGCCGTCAGGTTGGCGCAAGTGAGTATGCATATATTAGTTTTTTAACAGTCAGTCAGCGTCGTACTTTATTTATGCATGCCGGATTGACTGAAAAAGAATTCAACCAGCCATACTGGCGAATTAATGAAGAGTCATGTTACTGGCGTGATGCTTTATTCCGTGCATTACGTGAATTATTCAGTCTGTTTGAGTATGCACCGACAATTCTGACGTCGGTAAAACCGGAGCAATATCTGCATTAAGTAATTAACCAGAGTTTTTAACGCACTTAATTGTGCGGGGCTTCTTTTTGCCTGGAGAAAGTTATGCATACAGTTTCTGAAAATCAGTGCGGTATATACGCATTACTGCTGCAACAGGCCAGAACCGAAGCACAGGCCGACGCTGCGACGCGCTTTTCTTCTCATCTTGATGCCATGATTCGCCACATCACAAAGGCGGAGTTATCCCGCGTGGAGATAGTCGAGCTGCTCAGTCAGGAGTCGGAAAAATTTCACAATATCGGATTGTCTCGCGGGGAGGTGCTTTGATGTTCTGTTCTCGTTCAGTTGTATTACTGAATAACGCCTTAAAAATCGCCGTTATGAAAAATGGCGATTTGTCTCTTATTCAACTTGGTCTTGATAAAGAAAAACGCGAAATAACTGAATCTGTTATCGCGATTTATCAGAGTGAATTAAACCTCCTGTCTGATGTGGTCAATTTACTTGTTAAACGCGCTGTATTTCACAAGCAAATTTCCTCCGTGGATGAACTGACGAAATTAACGACAGAAATCGCCAGCTATTGCGCTGATGAATTTAAAAAACTGAACGACAAAAGGAACTGGTAATGCCGGACAACGTAGATTTTATTCAGGAACAACAGGCTGAATTACTGGAGCGCCAGATTAACGCGGCAAGGGTAAAACATTGCGGTGCTTCTGCGCTGGTTTGCGAAGAGTGTGACGCGCCAATACCTGCTGCCCGTCGTGCGGCTTACCCGTCAGCCACGCGTTGTGTTTCCTGTCAGTCAGTCTTTGAAGCAAAAAACAAACATTACCGGAGAACGGCATGAGTATTCGTATTGAAATTGGCGAACGTTATGTCGTTACCAGTGACAGCTTTCAGTTTATTCTCCACGAGAAAAAGAGAGCGGAAAGCGGTAAAAACGCCGGTCAGGAATGGCTGGCGGTGGTTGGTTATTACCCGAAATTAAGCCAGCTCGTTTCAGGCCTGATGCATCACGATATTCTGACCGGAAGCGCAAAGTCTTTTGCTGATTTAAACGTGCAGGTTGAGCAACTCAGCAAGCGTTGTTCAGAGGCTTTTGGCTCATATGGCCGTTAAAGCCTCCGGGCGTTTTGTCCCTCCGTCAGCATTTGCCGCAGGCACCGGTAAGATGTTTACCGGTGCTTATGCATGGAACGCGCCACGCGAGGCCGTCGGGCGCGAAAGACCCCTTACACGTGACGAGATGCGTCAGATGCAAGGTGTTTTATCCACGATTAACCGCCTGCCTTACTTTTTGCGCTCGCTGTTTACTTCACGCTATGACTACATCCGGCGCAATAAAAGCCCGGTGCACGGGTTTTATTTCCTCACATCCACTTTTCAGCGTCGTTTATGGCCGCGCATTGAGCGTGTGAATCAGCGCCATGAAATGAACACCGACGCGTCGTTGCTGTTTCTGGCAGAGCGTGACCACTATGCGCGCCTGCCGGGAATGAATGACAAGGAGCTGAAAAAGTTTGCCGCCCGTATCTCATCGCAGCTTTTCATGATGTATGAGGAACTCAGCGATGCCTGGGTGGATGCACATGGCGAAAAAGAATCGCTGTTTACGGATGAGGCGCAGGCTCACCTCTATGGTCATGTTGCTGGCGCTGCACGTGCTTTCAATATTTCCCCGCTTTACTGGAAAAAATACCGTAAAGGACAGATGACCACGAGGCAGGCATATTCTGCCATTGCCCGTCTGTTTAACGATGAGTGGTGGACTCATCAGCTCAAAGGCCAGCGTATGCGCTGGCATGAGGCGTTACTGATTGCTGTCGGGGAGGTGAATAAAGACCGTTCTCCTTATGCCAGTAAACATGCCATTCGTGATGTGCGTGCACGCCGCCAGGCAAATCTGGAATTTCTTAAATCGTGTGACCTTGAAAACAGGGAAACCGGCGAGCGCATCGACCTTATCAGTAAGGTGATGGGCAGTATTTCTAATCCTGAAATTCGCCGGATGGAGCTGATGAACACCATTGCCGGTATTGAGCGTTACGCCGCCGCAGAGGGTGATGTGGGGATGTTTATCACGCTTACCGCGCCTTCAAAGTATCACCCGACACGTCAGGTCGGAAAAGGCGAAAGTAAAACCGTCCAGCTAAATCACGGCTGGAACGATGAGGCATTTAATCCAAAGGATGCGCAGCGTTATCTCTGCCATATCTGGAGCCTGATGCGCACGGCATTCAAAGATAATGATTTACAGGTCTACGGTTTGCGTGTCGTCGAGCCACACCACGACGGAACGCCGCACTGGCATATGATGCTTTTTTGTAATCCACGCCAGCGTAACCAGATTATCGAAATCATGCGTCGCTATGCGCTCAAAGAGGATGGCGACGAAAGAGGAGCCGCGCGAAACCGTTTTCAGGCAAAACACCTTAACCAGGGCGGTGCTGCGGGGTATATCGCGAAATACATCTCAAAAAACATCGATGGCTATGCACTGGATGGTCAGCTCGATAACGATACCGGCAGACCGCTGAAAGACACTGCTGCGGCTGTTACCGCATGGGCGTCAACGTGGCGCATCCCACAATTTAAAACGGTTGGTTTGCCGACAATGGGGGCTTACCGTGAACTACGCAAATTGCCTCGCGGCGTCAGCATTGCTGATGAGTTTGACGAGCGCGTCGAGGCTGCACGCGCCGCCGCAGACAGTGGTGATTTTGCGTTGTATATCAGCGCGCAGGGTGGGGCAAATGTCCCGCGCGATTGTCAGACTGTCAGGGTCGCCCGTAGTCCGTCGGATGAAGTTAACGAGTACGAGGAAGAAGTCGAGAGAGTGGTCGGCATTTACGCGCCGCATCTCGGCGCGCGTCATATTCATATCACCAGAACGACGGACTGGCGCATTGTGCCGAAAGTTCCGGTCGTTGAGCCTCTGACTTTAAAAAGCGGCATCGCCGCGCCTCGGAGTCCTGTCAATAACTGTGGAAAGCTCACCGGCGGTAATACTTCGTTACCGGCTCCCACGCCTTCTGAGCACGCCGCAGCAGTGCTTAATCTGGTTGATGACGGTGTTATCGAATGGAATGACCCGGAGGTCGTGAGGGCGCTCAGGGGCGCATTAAAATACGGGCTGAGAACACCAAATCGTCAGCAGAGAAACGGAAGCCCGTTAAAACCACATGAAATTGCACCATCGGCCAGACTGACCCGGTCGGAAAGAATGCAAATTACCCGTATCCGCGTTGACCTTGCTCAGAACGGTATCAGGCCGCAGCGATGGGAGCTTGAGGCGCTGGCGCGTGGCGCGACCGTAAATTATGACGGGAAAAAATTCACGTATCCGGTCGCTGATGAGTGGCCGGGATTCTCAACAGTAATGGCGCGGATATAATGACAAAGATTCACAAAGTAAAGCTGCACGCAAGATATTTCAACCTTGTGCTGGAGGGAAAAGAAACGCACAGAATTTAGGGGGATAGCCGTTATCATGTGTATGAAGCACTTGAAATGTATCTGCATCACTTGGGAGTGTGTCAACGGGGAATTTCCATCTATGTGATTTTTTGAGAGCAATGCAGTGAAGATAAAGATACTTATTATAAATCAATGTGATAGATGGTGCCTCGCAAACGTAAATGATAGTTTTGAAGCTTCAGGGCTGATGTCGTTCATAATACTATGTTTACGCTATCATTTATGATAAAAATAATTAATTTTTATCATAAAGATTCAACAGAGGATATGTTGATGAATCAACTAAAATCAATGAATATCAATAAGTTACTTTTGGATGTTGATAACCCTCGTTTCCCGACGTCAGCAGAAAATCAGCGTGATGCTATTGCCAAGATGCTTGACTTGCAGTACGACCGCATTTATCGCTTGGCTAAAGATATTGCTTCGAAAGGTTTAGATCCGTCTGAAAACATATTAGTTTATCCTAGTGAAGAGGAATCTGGCTTTTTCGTCGTTGCTGAAGGTAATCGTCGAGTTACAGCCCTTAAACTTTTACACTCTCCTAGACTTGCACCAACAGAAAAAGCACGGAAAGCTTTTGAAAAACTTAAGATTACTCAGCTTAAAGATATTAATGTTATAGATAACTGCGTTCTTTTTGACGATGATGAATATGAGCATTGGGTCAATTTAAAGCATACTGGTCAAAATGCTGGAGTTGGAAGAGTTGAATGGACTGCAACAGAAAAAGCACGACATCTGGCTAGGATGGGTAAGCAGTCATTTGGTAATCAAATACTTACATTTATAGAGTTCAATACTGATTTATATAAAGAGATAATTGCTAAAAAAAGACTTTTAAAAATCACAAACATCACGCGTCTTTTTGGTGATTTAAAGGTGAGGGATTATTTTAATTTAAAAAGCATTAATGGAGTTCTATACTCATATCAGCCTTATGAACGTTTTTGTGCACAATTAAAAAATATTTTAGATGTAATGATTGAAGAGGATGATAAAGGTAAGGCTTGTTTTACTGTTAATAGGATTCGTAGCCAAGATGACAGGGTTACATTTATTATTGAACAAAAAATAAAACCTTCAGACTCTCTTTTAGATAAGCCGTGGAGTTTACTGGAGCCTAAATCTTTTCTTACAGAGAAAAAACATGATTCTATTGACAAAAATGATGCATCTGTGAGTGTAAAGAAAGTAGGTCTTTCAGAAGGTGATGCCTTAAAGAATACAGGTGTGGATAAACAGGAAGATGATTATTCTAGACATGTAGGCACAGAAGAGAGTAAATCTAAAGTTTCGGGTACGGAACAGAATAAAAACAAGGGAAAAACTCCTCCTAAAGTAGATCGTAATGTGTTGGTGCCATCTTATGTGAAATTTAATTTTAGAGGGCATAAGAAATGCTCTAGAATATTTAATGAGCTTAAGTCGCATCTGACATTTGATAACACCCCTAATGCTATCTCAATATTGTTGAGAATATTTATAGATCTCTCTGTAAGCACTTTTGTTGAAGAAAACAAGTTACAATTTAAGGAACCGCATAGAACTCCAGGGCTTCATGATAAGGTTAAAATGTGTGCTAATTTCCTTCGGGAAAATAAAAAGATGACGGGGAGTCAATGTACGGCTGTAATAACTTTCTCGAGCCAAATAACTAAACATGATGGTTCATTGCAGCAGTATGTACATAACCCACACTTAATTCCCTCAAAAGAGGCTGTCAACACTGAGTGGGATAACTTTGAGTTGTTATTAAGCCTTATTTGGAGTGAGTGAGATTTGTCTACATCTGGACATGGATGTCCAGAAACTGATAAACTACAAAATCAGGAATGAGAGGGATTTATGAAATTTTATACTCCATTAAGATACCCCGGCGGGAAAGGTAAGTTATCTTACTTTTTAAAAGATGTTATTGAAAAAAACTCGTTGAATGATGGAGCATATGCAGAACCTTACGCTGGTGGTGCAGGGGTGGCTTTAGAATTATTATTGGAAGAGTATGTCCGTAAAGTCTATATAAATGATGCAGATTTTGCTGTTTATTCTTTTTGGTCATCTGTTGTTAGTGATACTGATGAGCTTTGCCGACTTATTAGCCGAGCAAAGATAGATATGGATGAATGGTCTTTTCATCGCTATGTTATTTCGAATCCTTCTGAGTTTACTAAGCTTGAGGTTGGCTTTGCTGCGTTTTTCTTAAATAGAACAAATCGTTCAGGTATTCTCAAGGCGGGGGTTATAGGCGGGAAATCACAAAATGGAAAATGGAAAATGGATGTTCGCTTTAACAGGGCGGATTTAATTTCAAGAATTGAGAAGATAGCAAATTATAATCAAAGAATAGTAGTAACTAATCTGGATGCTTTGGATTTTCTTGATGCTTTGAATTTTATGGATAATATGGGAAAGGTGGATAAAAATAAAATTCTTTTGTATTTGGATCCTCCTTACTATATTAAAGGGCAAGGGCTTTACAGGAATTTTTATGAGCATGATGACCATGTATTGGTTATGAAGAAACTCACAGAAATTAATTTCCCAAATTGGCTTGTTTCTTATGATAACGCTAAGGAAATTAAAGATATTTATAATGAATTTCCGCAAGTTGAGTATTCATTGCAATATACAGCGCATCTCAAAAAATCTGGAGAGGAAGTGATGATTTTTTCTCCTGAAATAATTATTCCTAATACCCTGAAAGGGGTCTCAATGCCAACTTGCGCCTGATTTTACTTATTTTTTGTCAGTAAGTAATTAGTTTGGTGCATTTATTTGCATTCATTTTTAAATGCCAGTTCTGGTATCTAACATCAGTGCTGGCGCATTCTAACCATTACTGCTGCACTGCATTTAAAGCCCTGCATGAAGCGGGCGGGCGAGGCGGGGAAAGCACTGCGCGCTGGCGGTGGTGCTGATTTTATTTTTTCAGCGTCTGAGCGCGTCGTGATGGCGTTTAGATTGTGCGTCGGGGCGTTGGTGTGTCTAAGGGGTGTTTTGTGCGGTGGTGAGCGTGTGAGGGCGTGATGACGGGATGTAAAAAAGCCGCCCGCAGGCGGCGATGTTCAGTCGTTGTCAGTGTCCAGTGAGTAGTTTTTAAAGCGGATGACCTCCTGACCGAGCCAGCCGTTTATCTCTCGGATCCTGTCCTGTAACGGGATAAGCTCATTGCGGACAAAGACCTTTGCCACTTTCTCAATATCACCCAGCGACCCGACGTTCTCCGGCTTGCCGCCCATCAACTGAAAGGGGATGCGGTGGGCGTCCAGCAGGTCTGCGGCACTGGCTTTTTTGATATTAAAAAAATCGTCCTTCGTCGCCACTTCACTGAGCGGGATAATTTTAATGCCGTCGGCTTTCCCTTGTGGGGCATAGAGAAACAGATTTTTAAAGTTGTTGCGGCCTTTCGACTTCACCATGTTTTCGCGAAGCATTTCGATATCGTTGCGATCCTGCACGGCATCGGTGACGTACATGATGTATCCGGCATGTGCGCCGTTTTCGTAATACTTGCGGCGGAACAGCGTGGCCGACTCATTCAGCCAGGCAGAGTTAAGGGCGCTGAGGTATTCCGGCAGGCCGTACAGCTCCTGATTAATATCCGGCTCCAGCAGGTGAAACACGGAACCGGGCGTGAAAGGTGTCGGCTCGTTGAAGGACGGCACCCACCAGTAAACATCCTCTTCCACACCACGGCGGGTATATTTTGCCGGTGAGGTTTCCAGTCTGATGACCTTACCGGTGGTGCTGTAACGCTTTTCCAGAAACGCATTACCGAACACCAGAAAATCCAGCACAAAGCGGCTGAAATCCTGCTGGGAAAGCCACGGATGCGGGATAAATGTTGAGGCCAGAATATTGCGTTTGACGTAAATCGGTGAGCTGTGATGCACGGCAGCACGCAGGCTTTTTGCCAGACCGGTAAAGCTGACCGGCGGCTCATACCATCTGCCGTTACTGATGCACTCGACGTAATCCAGAATGTCACGGCGGTCGAGTACCGGCACCGGCTCGCCAAAGGTGAATGCTTCCATTTTCGGGGCGCTGGCGGTGATTGTTTTTGCCGCTGGCTGCGGTGTTTTCCCTTCTTTCTTGCTCATCAGTAAAACTCCAGAATGGTGGATGTCAGCGGGGTGCTGATACCGGCGGTGAGTGGCTCATTTAACAGGGCGTGCATGGTCGCCCAGGCGAGGTCGGCGTGGCTGGCTTCCTCGCTGCGGCTGGGCCCCTCAGGGGGGGCAAACTCAC
>OBUY01000264.1_pt1 | contig 25771 bp, 25 predicted proteins | sample 1475781 | NCBI WGS metagenome assembly OBUY01 (sample SAMEA2579912, study PRJEB22360) | human gut metagenome | biome: human gut; feature: human-associated habitat; material: faeces | place: Denmark | collected 2008/2010 | reverse complement strand
AACGGAAATATCCACGTAGGACATGCTATGAACAAGATTTCAAAAGATATCATTGTTCGTTCTAAGTCTATGTCAGGTTTTTATGCCCCTTATATTCCAGGTTGGGATACCCATGGATTGCCAATCGAACAGGTCTTGGCCAAACAAGGGGTTAAACGCAAAGAAATTGAACGCTCTGAATACCTTAAAATGTGTCGGGAGTACGCTCTTTCTCAAGTCGATAAACAAAGGGAAGACTTTAAACGCTTGGGTGTTTCAGGGGATTGGGACCATCCATATGTCACCTTAACACCTGATTATGAAGCAGCCCAAATTCGTGTCTTTGGACAAATGGCCAACAAAGGCTATATCTATCGTGGTGCGAAACCTGTATATTGGTCCTGGTCTTCTGAGTCCGCTCTTGCTGAAGCGGAAATTGAATACCACGATTTGGTTTCCACTTCTCTTTACTATGGGAATAAAGTCAAGGACGGGAAAGGTGTTCTAGATACAGATACTTACATCGTTGTCTGGACAACTACTCCATTTACCATCACAGCTTCTCGTGGTTTAACAGTAGGCGCTGATTTTGACTATGTGGTCGTGAAACCTGCTGGTTCTGATCGTAAATACGTAGTGGCTTCTGAGTTATTGCCAAGCTTGTCTGAAAAATTTGGTTGGGAAGATCCAGAAGTTCTTGCAACCTACCAAGGGAAAGAATTAAACCATATCGTAACCGAACACCCATGGGATGCAGCAGTTGACGAATTGGTGATTCTTGGAGACCACGTCACACTTGATTCAGGTACTGGTATCGTCCATACAGCGCCTGGTTTTGGTGAGGATGACTATAACGTCGGTGTTGCAAATGGTCTTGAAGTCGCTGTAACGGTCAATGAGCGTGGGATTATGATGGACAATGCTGGCCCTGAATTTGCTGGTCAGTTCTATGACAAAGTTGTTCCAACAGTTATTGAAAAACTTGGAGACCTCCTTCTTGCTAAAGAAGAAATCTCTCACTCCTACCCATTTGACTGGCGGACGAAAAAACCAATCATCTGGCGTGCCGTGCCACAATGGTTTGCTTCTGTATCAAAATTCCGTCAAGAAATCCTGGATGAAATTGAAAAAGTAAAATTCCACTCAGAATGGGGGAAAGTCCGTCTTTACAACATGATTCGTGACCGTGGTGACTGGGTGATCTCTCGTCAACGTGCTTGGGGTGTTCCACTCCCAATCTTCTATGCTGAAGACGGGACACCGATCATGACAGCTGAAACCATCGAACATGTGGCTCAACTCTTTGAAGAACATGGATCGGTTATCTGGTGGGAACGGGATGCCAAAGACCTCTTGCCAGAAGGCTTCACTCATCCAGGTTCACCAAATGGAGAATTTACGAAAGAAACAGACATTATGGACGTCTGGTTTGACTCAGGTTCATCATGGAATGGTGTCATCGTGAATCGCCCTGAATTGACTTATCCAGCGGATCTCTACCTTGAAGGTTCAGACCAATACCGTGGTTGGTTCAACTCATCTTTGATCACTTCTGTAGCCAACCATGGCGTAGCTCCATACAAGCAAATCTTGTCTCAAGGTTTTGCCTTGGATGGAAAAGGTGAAAAGATGTCGAAATCTCTTGGAAATACCATTGCTCCAAGTGATGTTGAAAAGCAATTTGGTGCGGAAATCTTGCGCCTTTGGGTTACTAGTGTTGATTCGACAAACGATGTTCGTATTTCCATGGATATCTTGAGCCAAGTGTCTGAAACGTACCGGAAGATTCGGAATACCCTTCGTTTCTTGATTGCCAATACTTCTGACTTTAATCCAGCTGAAGATACAGTTGCTTATGATGAGCTTCGTTCAGTAGATAAATACATGACGATTCGCTTCAATCAACTTGTCAAGACGATCCGTGATGCTTATGAAAACTTTGAGTTCTTGACCATCTACAAGGCCCTTGTGAACTTTATCAATGTGGACTTGTCAGCCTTCTACCTTGATTTTGCCAAAGATGTGGTCTATATCGAGAGTGCGAAGTCTCTAGAACGCCGTCAAATGCAAACAGTCTTCTATGACATCCTTGTGAAAATCACTAAACTCTTGACGCCAATTCTACCGCATACCGCTGAAGAAATCTGGTCCTACCTTGAGTTTGAAGCAGAAGACTATGTGCAATTATCAGAATTACCAGAAGCAGAAACGTTTGCGAATCAAGAAGAAATCTTAGATACTTGGTCAGCCTTCATGACCTTCCGTGGTCAAGCTCAAAAAGCCTTGGAAGAAGCACGTAATGAAAAAGTGATCGGTAAATCACTAGAAGCTCACTTGACAGTTTACCCAAATGAAGTTGTGAAAACTCTACTTGGTGCTGTTGATAGCAATGTGGCTCAACTCTTGATTGTTTCTGAGTTGACCATCGCAGAAGGACCAGCTCCAGAAGGTGCAGTGACCTTTGAAGATGTTGCCTTCACAGTCGAACGAGCAGCAGGAGAAGTGTGTGACCGTTGCCGTCGCATTGATCCAACAACGGCTGAACGTCATTATCACGCAACGATCTGCGACCACTGTGCAAGCATCGTCGAAGAAAACTTTGGCCAAGCTGTTTCAGAAGGATTTGAAGCAAAATAATTGTAAAAAAATCTACCTTTCAGTATGGAAGGTAGATTTTTTATGTTACATTGTAAACAAAAAAAGTAAGGTTGCTTCACCTTACTTAACAATAGGGAATGAAATTTCAATGAGTTTATCGGTGTAGAGGGTCTTGATAGCGGATTGATCAATGACTTTGAGATCAATTTTGCGTTTTAAAAAGAACTCACGAATTTTTTCAACTTCTGTTTCACGGATAGCACGGTGTTTGTTGCTGATCAACAATTCATAATGGGTTGGGGCCTGAGTAAACACAACATCGGTATTGCCTGCGGAATAAACCTCAACAAGCAAGGCATCCGTGCTGGCAAGTTGACTTTTCACCAATGTAGCATGACTATTTGTGGTATTAATGAGCTTCATATGAGTTCCTCCTAACCTCTATCTTCATTTATTATAGCACTTTTTTATGGTTTACGAAAGAAGAAGTTTCTTAGTTTTTGTGGGAAATTTTCCATTGCTTGATGCCCCATTTATGACTACCACGTTTGAGTTTTTCCATTGCTTCATCAATTGGAAACCAAGAGAGATTGTTAAAATCTTCCAGAGGTTTTTGAGCTTCTGTATAATCTACCACCTCATAAATATAGGCTGGATTGTAGTAGTAGGTATCTCGGTGACTTGAATAGAAATACTCGTCCGCTTGGCCATAATACTCCCCTAAAACAGCAGTAAAACCTAGTTCTTCAATCAGTTCTCGCTTCAGAGCCTCTAGGTGGTTTTCGCCAGCTTCAATCTCTCCACCTGGTAAGAACCAAGCCCCATTTGGGGCTTGAACGAGGATGATCTGATCCTTGTCCTTATTGGGGATAACAGCGTAGACGCCGTAACGATTGACGTAGGTTACATCTTCTTTTTTTTCACCAAAACTTGGTATGGTCATGGTTTTCTCTTTTCTTCATTTTTCATCATTATAACATATTTTTAAGCAAAAATCTGGAGGAAGGAAAAAAGAGAGTGGGACAGAAATCGGTCATTCGTTAGAATTCGATTTCGTCGTCCCACCTCCGCACAGTTGAGTAGGGCTGTAAAAGCTGATGAAATCAGCCTAGTAGAGCCCACTCAACCACTGCGTCTTGATCGACAATCCAAAAACAATTAAGAGGCTAGGACTTTTGTCCCAGCCTCTTTTTCCTGATTAGGATTCTGATGTTTTTTCGGTCGTCTTATGAATTGCTTTGATACTGATATGTCCATTGCTGGTCATGACAGCCTTCAGATCTTTTTCACTTGGATTTTCAAGGTAGTAATCGGTAATTGCATCTTCGATATAGTCTTGAATGGTACGACGGAGTGGGCGTGCACCCATTTTTGGATCGTAACCAAGGTCAACCAGTTTTTCCTTGACCTTATCTGTCACATCCAGATGAATCTCGTTTTGCGCGAGACGATGATTGACTTCGTCTAGCATAAGGGTAACAATTTGAAGAAGATTTTCTTTAGATAGAGCTTGGAATTCAATGATACCGTCAAAACGGTTCATAAATTCAGGGCTAAAGAAGTTACCGAGTTCTCCAAGCACAGAGTTGGTGCGCCCTTCGCGTGCAGCTCCAAAGCCGACATTTGCCTCTGCCTTTCCTGTACCAGCATTGGAAGTCATAATGATAATGGTATCTTTAAAGCTGACGGTGCGCCCTTGGCCATCTGTCAAACGACCGTCATCCAGAACTTGGAGGAACATATGCATGACATCTGGATGGGCTTTTTCGATTTCGTCTAGTAAAACGAGCGAGTAGGGGTTTCGCCGCACTTTCTCAGTCAATTGTCCAGCTTCATCATAGCCGACGTAACCAGGAGGGGCACCGACGAGTTTGGCAACGCTGTGTTTTTCCATGTATTCGCTCATATCAAAGCGAATCATGCTGTCCGCAGAACCAAAGAGTTCGATAGCTAGTTGCTTCGAAAGTTCGGTCTTCCCGACACCAGTAGGACCGACAAAGAGGAAGCTACCAATTGGACGGTTAGGAGACCCTAGACCGACACGGTTCCGACGAATCGCCTTGGCAATCTTATCCACTGCATCATCTTGACCAATGACATGGGACTTAAGATCTTCTGCTAGGTGGATGAGTTGGGATTGTTCCTTTTCTTTCAAATCACCAACGGGTATATTGGTCTTTTGTTCAATGATATGCTCAATCGTTTTTTCGCTGATAATAGGAGTGTCTTGATCCGTTACCTTAGTCTTTTGCATTTCTTTATACTTAGCAATCTGGTCACGGAAGTAGGCTGCTTTTTCAAAGTCTTCGTCGCGGGTTGCTTGCGCCTTGAGATTTTCAGCCTCAATCAAGCGTTGATCAATGACCTTAGGATCTACAAAGGTCAAGGTTAAGTTCATCTTAGATCCAGCTTCGTCTAGCAAATCAATAGCCTTGTCTGGTAGGAAGCGGTCTTGAATATAACGGTTGGAAAGAGTAGCCGCAGCTTCGATGGCTCCGTCAGTATAGTGAACGTGGTGATAATCTTCGTATCTTTTTTGGATCCCTTTAAGAATGGTAATGGTTTCCTCTACCGTTGGCTCATCGACCTTAACAGGCTGCATCCGACGTTCCAGGGCGGCATCCTTTTCAATGATCCGGTACTCATTAAGAGTAGTAGCCCCAACCAGTTGCAATTCACCACGAGCGAGAGCAGGTTTGAGGATATTTCCAGCATCCATATTGCCATCACCGGCAGAACCAGCTCCGACAATTTCATGGATTTCATCAATGAAGAGAATGACATCTTGACGTTGACGAATTTCTTCCATCAATTTTTGCATGCGTTCTTCAAACTGGCCTCGGATACCTGTACCTTGGACAAGGCTGACAACATCTAATCGAATGACTTCTTTTCCTTGCAGTTTATCAGGGACGTCTCCATCCACAATTTTTTGAGCCAATCCTTCAACAACTGCCGTTTTACCAACACCCGGTTCTCCAATGAGGACTGGGTTGTTCTTGGTTCTACGGTTAAGAATTTCGATGACACGAATGATTTCTTCGTCGCGCCCAATGACTGGGTCAACATTGCCGTTACGTGCAATCTCTGTGACATTGATGCCGAATTCCTCTAAAAGACCTTTTGGTTTTTGAGGGCGTACTTGTCGTGGATCTGGAGCACTTTCCCGATGGTTGTTTTGACCGTAGCCACCATTTCCATAGCCTCCTCCAGATTGGGTTGGAGGTGTAGGTGGTTCTTGAGGGCCCTGAAAGTTTCCAAGGTTATTGAAAAAATCTTCGAAGGGATCTCCAGTGAGTTGGCTCCGTTGGGTCATTCCTTTCAAGAAGCTGTTATTTGGGTCTGTTTTCATAATTTTATAGCAATTTTGACAGAGGTCCACTTGCTGCTGGCGACCATTTACATTGGTGTATAAATGGATAGTGGATTCATTTATTTTACAATTTTGACAAAGCATAAACATACCTCACAATAGGTTTTCGATGGCTTTGAGCCAAGATAATCGCACTATTTTGATAATGGTCAAAAATAGTCAAAGTTTTTCTAGTTTTATTATATCAGTATTCTAAAAGTTTGCAAGAATTTGCTACGGAATGTCAAGGATTAGGAGTGGAGACCGTAAATCAAGGGAAAAATGTGAATTTTTATTGGAAGAGCTTTCTCTTTTATGATAAAATAGGAGAGTAGAAAGTAAAGAGGAGAAATAAAATGGAATCACATTTAGTACGGATTATCAACCGTTTGGAAACAATGACCAAAGATGGTGGAAACTTAAAACGTAATTTTGAACGTGATGGTGTTGTTGTTGCTGAAGTAGCCTACAACCACAACGAGGAAGAAGGTTCAACCTTTACTCTTCGCGATGTAGAAGCACGTGAAACCTATACATTTGATAGCATTGATTTGATTGCAATCGAAATTTACGAATTGCTTTATTAATACAGCACAGTGGATGAGTTTGGGGTGGTCTCAAGCTCGTTTTTTGTCCATCTAGCTATAGTTTTCGTCTATAGGAAATTCTAAGAAGGAACAGTTAGGTTTGAGAGCAGAAATCTGCTATAATGGGAAAGAATTATTTTCATTAAATAACTAGGAAGAGAATGGATATGGCGATACTGATTGATGGAAAGGCATTGGCTGCAAAATTACAGGGAGAATTGGCTGAAAAAACAGCACGACTAAAAGAAGAGACCGGAGTTGTTCCGGGACTCGTTGTGATCGTGGTGGGAGACAATCCAGCTAGTAAGATCTATGTGAGAAATAAAGAGCGTTCTGCTATTGCAGCAGGATTTCGCAGTGAAGTGAGACGACTTCCTGAATGTATCAGCCAAGATGAATTATTAGAAGTGATCGAACACTACAATCAAGATCCTCTTTGGCATGGAATCTTAGTGCAGTTGCCACTGCCTAAGCATATAGATGATGAGGCAGTCCTATTAGCGATTGATCCTGCTAAAGACGTGGATGGCTTTCATCCCTTAAATATGGGACGTTTATGGGCTGGAAATCCCATCATGGTCCCTTCGACTCCGGCTGGGATCATGGAGATGTTCAAAGAGTATAGGATTGATATAGAAGGGAAGCGTGCAGTCGTGATTGGTCGTTCCAATATCGTAGGAAAACCTATGGCGCAGTTGCTCCTCGCCAAAAATGCCACGGTAACCTTGACCCATTCCCGGACCCATCATCTGCCTAAAATCGCTAAAAGAGCGGATATCCTGGTTGTGGCGATCGGTCGTGCAAAATTTGTAACAGCAGACTTCGTGAAAGAAGGCGCCGTCGTCATTGACGTCGGGATGAATCGCGATGAGAATGGCAAATTGTGTGGGGATGTCGATTTTGACTCCGTTGCCCCTTTGGCCAGTCATATTACTCCGGTACCAGGAGGGGTTGGTCCTATGACCGTTACCATGCTGATGGAGCAGACCTACGAAGCAGCTGTTCGTAGCGTAAAATAATGAAAGTGTGAGCAAGATGAAGTTTGTTTTTGATTTAGATGGAACCCTGTCATTCGATGGTGTCACAATCGATGATGAAATCAAACAGGTCTTAGTAAGAGCAGAAGAATTTGGCCATGAAGTTGCCTTTGCTTCTGCCCGTTCCTATCGGGATTGTTTGGGGCTTTTAGGTGATGAGTTGCGCCAAAAGCTCGTGATTGGCTTAAATGGCGGTGTGGCCTATCATCAAGGTCAATTGGTTCATGCGGACTACTTGGACCCGGATGTGTACCGGCAAGTCCTTGGTTTTTGTCGCCATTACAATTTGCCTTTTTTTGTGGATGATACCTTTGATTATAGTGGGCAGATTTTAGAAAAGATTCCTTTTATTGCGAATGTGGATCCCCTCAAGAAAGCCCAGTATCGGTCTTTAGAGGAGTTGAGTGATCCGATTAAGGTTGTGATCTATATGGGTGGTCATGAAGAAATCGTGGATGAGATCATTGAACGAATTGAAAAGACAGATAAGGCCTACATTCGCTATCACGCGCATGAAAAATGCATCTACCTCAATCCGGCAGATACCCATAAAGCTTCAACGGTAGAAGAGTTATGCGGTGAGAACTTTGTAGCTTTTGGCAATGATCAAAACGATATTGAATTCTTTGAAAAAGCTCTTTATGCGGTTCAAATTGGTGATTTTCCGGCTCTTTCTCCCTATGCAGATGATCAATTAATAGCCAAACAAAATCAACCACAAGCTGTGGCTGCTAAGATCTTGCAAGTCTTCGCAGAATTCAGAGGAAAATAAAAGAAGGAGGGAGAGTCGTGGCTTCTCCTTTTTTGCTAGAAATGAGGAAGGTATGAGAACAGTTCAGAAAGACGAGATCCAGCGGGTTATTGTCAAGCGAGAGGCGAATTCTTATAAGGGAGATTTTGGTCGCCTGCTCCTGATCGGAGGAACCTATCCCTATGGGGGAGCCATCATTATGGCGGCACTCGCTGCGGTTCATAGTGGGGCGGGGCTGGTTACTGTTGCAACAGATCCTGACAATCTGACGGCCCTTCATAGCCATCTTCCTGAAGCTATGGGCTTTGATTTGACAGATCGGGATCTTCTTCGAGAGCAGATTCAAAAAGCCAGTGTCATTCTTGTCGGTCCGGGCTTAAAGGAATCGAATGAAAACCTAGCAGTCTTACAAATGATTTTTGAGCAGGCCACTAGGCATCAGGTTCTGATTTTAGATGGAGGTGCTATTAGTCTTTTTGCAACCTCTCAATTTGACTTGCCAGAAGCTCAGTTGGTCTTTACCCCTCATCAAAAAGAATGGGAAAAACTGTCAGGGCTTGATCTCACAAGTCAGACGGAAGAGAGAAGCCAAAGAGCAGTACAGCACTTTCCTAAAGGAACAGTCGTTGTAGAAAAAGGGCCCCACACACGCATTTGGATAAGTGGGACAGAAGAAGGATATCAGCTGGATGTTGGTGGTCCCTATCAAGCAACAGGTGGCATGGGCGATACCTTGGCAGGCATGATTGCGGGCTTTGCAGGTCAATTTCCACAGGTCAGTCTCTATGAGCGCGTGGTGGTCGCGACCTACCTTCATTCAGCCATTGCTGAAGACTTGAGCAAGGAGGCTTATGTAGTTTTACCTACAAGCATTAGCAAAGAAATTCCCAAATGGATGAAGAAGTGGAGTGACAATTTAAACGAAAATGTTTGAAAATGAAACGTTTTCATGATAGTATAGATGAAAGGAGGTGAAAAAATGAATGAGCAAAAAAAATCGATTACCATGAAAGATGTTGCAGCAGAAGCTGGAGTTAGTGTTGGGACAGTCTCTCGTGTCATCAATAATGAAAAAGGCATTAAAGAGGTGACCTTAAAAAAAGTTCAACAAGCAATTGAAAAACTTTCTTATGTCCCAGATGAATATGCGAGAGGATTAAAAACGAATCGTAGTAATATTATTGCTTTACTCATTCCAACTATATGGCATCCTTTCTTTTCTGAATTTGCTTATCATGTTGAAAAAGAACTATTAAAAAATCAATATAAATTATTAATTTGTAATGCGGATAAAGATTCTAATAATGAGATAGAATACATAAAATTACTTGAGAAAAATAAAGTAGATGGGATTATAGGGATCACCTATTCAGATATTGATAAGTATGTCTCATCAAATTTACCTTTTGTCAGTATTGACCGTCATTTTTCTGAAAATGTCTATTACGTAACTTCTGAAAATTTTCATGGTGGTCAACTAGCTTGTCGCGAATTAGTCAAACGCGATTGTCAAAATCTAGCTTACATTAGTGGTGTGAACAAACATTTGAATGAAACGACGGAACGGGGGAGAGGTTTCAAAGCGGAGGCTAAACAGAAAAATACGAACCTTTATTGTCTTGAAATGCCGGAACCACTGAATCAAGTAGAAGAGCAAATAAGAACCTTTTTTGAAAAGCATCCTCAGATTGATGGGATTTTCACAGTAAATGATTTTATGGCCCTTCGTGTGATAAAAGTTTTAGGGGAGATCGGAAAAATTCCTATAGAAGATTATCAGATTATTGGTTTTGATGGATTAAGACCAGCTTTTGATCAACCTTACTTACTTTCTACAATTGTTCAACAAATAGCTCAGATGGCTCAAGCAGCAGTTGAACTATTGCTTAAATTGATTCGTGAAGAAAAAATAGACCAGAATGTCATTAGTTTACCGGTACATTTTTTTGAAGGAAACACAACAAAAAAATTATAAAAAGTGCTTGACAAATTATGAAAGCGCTGTTATAATTTAGTCATAAAATGAAACGTTTCAAAAAAACTCAACTATTTTAGTTTGAGTTAAAAAATCAATAAAAAATGAAACGTTTCAAAAAGGAGGACGCTATGCGTAAAGGTATTAAGTTATCTGTAGTTGCAGCACTATCATTAGGATTGCTTGCAGGATGTGGTGGGGGATCAAAATCCAAAACTGCAAGTTCTTCGGATGAAATAAAAGTCTGGGTTCAATTCTCAGATGAAACAGCTGAGGGAAAAGCTTGGCAACAAGTTGTTGATAATTTCAACAAGTCAAAGAAAACCAAATACAAGGTTGTGACAGAATATATTCCACGTAGTGGTAGCGGTGGAGGATATGAAGATAAGGTCAACGCTGCTGTTACGACAAATAGTTTACCAGATGTTATTACGCTAGATGGACCAAATACTGCTGCCTATGCAAAATCAAAAGTGATTGCTCCCTTGGATGATTATCTAAAGGACAATGACATGGATGATGTACTGGACAGTATTAAACAACAGGGAACTTATGATGGTAAATTCTATGCGTTTGGTTTTTCTGAATCAAATGTAGGTGTATACTATAACAAGAAGATGTTTAAGGAAGCTGGGATTGATGAAGCGAGTTTGCCAACCCTTGAAAAACCATGGACATGGTCTGAGTTTAATGCTATTGCTAAGAAATTAAAAGATCATTTTAATAAACCAGCAATAGATTTCCGTTTGAATTCAAATGATGAGATGTTACCATATGCTTATATGCCTCTTATTTGGTCAAATGGTGGTTCTGTTGTAAATTCTAAAGGAACAAAAGCTGAAGGTTACTTCAATAGTAAGGAAAGTGTTGAAGCTGTTCAATTTATTCAAAATCTAGTAAAAGAGGATTACACTACAGTTAGTCCTGTTGAAAAAGGATTTGAAACAGGTGAGTATCCGATGGTTCTAAGCGGGTCTTGGACGATTGGGGATCTACAAACAAATTACAAAGATATTGATTTTGGTATTCTTCCTTATCCAGTTTCAGATAAAACGAAGAAATTGGTCTCACCTTCAGGTAGTTGGCAATTAGCTGTTACAACAAAATCTGATAAAAAAGAAGCTGCTGCTGAATTTGTTAAGTTTGCAACAAATACAGAATCTAGTGAAATTATAAGCTTGGGGAACAGTGTTCTTCCAATCAGAAAATCAACAATTAAAAATATTAAGGATAAAGTATCTGAACCATTGCGCTTCTTGATGGAACAAAATGCTGTATCAGCCCGTCCTCGTCCTGTTGTAGTAGCTTATCCACAAGTTTCACGCGCTTTCCAACAAGCGATGCAAGATATCAGCTATTATAAAGATAATCCAGATGTACAAAAAGTATTAGATGCTCGTACGAAAGAAATGCAAACAGCAATCGACCAATCTTTAAATAAATAGTTGATATTCAAAAGGTGGAAGGAAAGTTATGAAATGTACCTTCCACCTTATTTTATTTAATGATTTCATCTTAGGAGACGAACAATGAGCGAAACAAAGAAAGTCGAAACAAAAAAGAAAGAACGTCTTAAAGAAAATATTATGGGCTATAGCTTTTTAGCTCCAGCCTTAGTATTACTTTTTATCTTTTTGGTGATACCTGTTGGTATGGTTATTTATTATGCCTTTACAGATTATTACCTATTGACCCCAGAGGACAGAAAATTTGTAGGGCTACAAAATTTCATGCGCTTAGCACAAGATCCGATCTTTATAAAAAGCTTCTTGAATACCTTGAAATTTGTTGTTTGGATTATTCCAGTACAACTTGGGGCAGCCCTTGGTATGGCTTTAATCGTAAATAAGAAACGTAAAGGAAACATGTTCTTTAAGGTAGCATTCTTTGCTCCTGTTGTGATGTCTCTCGTGGTTATCTCAATCCTTTGGCTATACTTGTTAAATCCAAATAATGGTTTGCTCAATGCCCTACTGAATAAAATTGGTATTTCTTCACAACCATTCTTGACAAGTCCAAAACAGGCCATGTATGCAATTGTATTTGTTTCTGCATGGCAAGGTGCAGGCTATCAAATGTTGTTATTCCTTGGAGGAATGCAAAATATTCCACAAGATATTTATGAGGCAGCAGAGTTGGATGGATTTTCAAAATGGGCTCAATTCAGATACATCACAATGCCTTTATTGAAACCAACTGCCTTATTTGTACTCTTGACGACATTGATTTCAGCATTTAAATTGATTGTACAACCAATGGTCATGACTCAAGGTGGTCCATTGAACTCAACAATCACTATGGTATATTATATTTATCAACAAGGTTTCACTGACCGTCTCGTTGGCTACTCAAGTTCAATTGCCCTAGTATTTACAACATTGATTGGTATGATTAGTCTTGTACAACGGCGAATTTTGAAGGAGGATGATTAGGATGAAACGTTTAAAACCGACTACTATTTTAGAATATGTTTTATTAATTCTATTAGCAGGCCTCTTTCTATTTCCTATGATCTGGATGGTAGTTTCAGCAATGAAGCCAGAAGCAGATGTGTATAAGAATTTAACAAGTTGGAAAGCTTTCTTACCTAGTTTTAATCCAGCTGATTGGTTTAAACCTTACCAAGAAGTTCTTTCACGTTTTAGTATTCTAACATACTTAGGGAACAGTATTTTATATGCAGGAACATTTGCACTGGGGTCTATTATAGTAAATGCCTTAGCGGGATTTGCATTTGCAAAAATTAATTTTACAGGTAAAAAAATTCTATTTGGCTTTTTATTGGCATTGTTAATCATTCCGATTGAAACAGTGTTGATTCCTCAATTTACAATTATTAATTCCCTTGGCTTAGTCAATAATCGTTTAGCGGTTATTATTCCTGGATTAGCTAGTGTCTTTAATATCTATCTTTTCCGAAACTTCTTTATTGCCATTCCAGAAGAAATTATCGAATCTGCAAAAATAGATGGTGCAAGTATCCTGCGGATCTTTTTCAAGATTATGTTGCCGATGTCGAAACCAGCAGTTGCCACAGTCGGTGTTCTTTCCTTTATTTCTAGTTGGAATGATTATATCTGGCCGTTGATGGTTTTAACAGATTCTTCAAAATTTTCAATGCAGGTAGCGATTACAACCATTAATACAACTCAACCAGTTTATATTAATCAAGTGATGGCTGTTTTGACAATTTCTACAATTCCACTTATTCTAGTATATATCGTAGCACAAAAATATATTATTCAAGGTTTAGGTGGGTCTGGAACAGGTATTAAGTAGGTGATAAGGATGAAGGAAACTATTCGAAAAGCGAATCAGTATATCGATGAAAACAGGGAGAAGGTTGACCAGCAATATAGAGGATCCTTTCACTTACTACCTCCAATTGGCTGGATGAACGATCCTAATGGCTTTGTTTATTTCCGCGGAGAATACCATTTGTTTTACCAATTCTATCCCTATGATAGTGTTTGGGGGCCCATGCATTGGGGGCATGCCAAATCAAAAGATCTTCTCCATTGGGAAGAACTGCCAGTAGCATTAGCGCCAAGTGAAAGCTATGATAAGGATGGCTGCTTCTCGGGTAGTGCTATCGTGAAAGACGACAAGCTCTACTTACTGTATACGGGTCATGTAGACGATGAGGAAAAGCGCGAAGAAACTCAGTGTCTTGCGGTATCGACGGATGGCATTACCTTTGAAAAAATCCCAACTAATCCAGTGATTCATGTGCAGCATATTGATGGTATCGCAGATATTGCTGATTTTCGTGATCCCAAAGTCTTTGAATACCAAGGAAGCTATTATACTGTAGTTGCTTCCAAAACAGTAGATGATCGAGGGCAAATTCTCTTGTTTGCGTCAAGTAATCTAGAGGACTGGAGCTTTAAATCAGTCTTACTGGAAGGTGAAAAAGGGCAAGGTATCATGTGGGAATGTCCGGATTTCTTCCCCTTAGATGGTAAATGGGTCTTGATTATGTCTCCCATTGAAATGGAAAGACAGCAAGAAAAATACTGGAATTTAAATTCGACTGTTGCCTTTATCGGTGACATGAATTGGGAAACGGGTCAGTTTGTTGTCGATTCATATGATGAAATTGATGGTGGCTTGGACTTCTATGCTCCTCAAACTTGTCAAGGACCAAATGGCGAACGATACATGGTTGCTTGGATGCAAATGTGGCAACGTTCCATCCCTAGTCATGACTTAGGTCATGGTTGGGCAGGAAGCATGACGGTTCCTAGAAAATTAGGTTTGAGAGACGGAAGATTGGTTCAGGAATTACCTGAGTCTGTGAAAGATCACTTCCTTGTAGAGAATGCGCCAGAAACCATTGTGAAGGGCAATCAAATCACGATCCCAGCTAGAGGAAAACAAACCTTGTTTGAGATAGGTGCTAAATCAGATCGCTCCTTTATCCTAAGCTATGGGAATGAATCTGATGCTGATAGTGCCTTGCAATTGATTTACGATGCCTCCAATAAACGCTTTAGCTTGAGTCGAGACCAATTTGGACACCTCATTTCTGGAAAAGAAAGCCCAGAAATTCAATCAAGATGGATTCAGTTGGATGGTGAAAAGGATCATCATTTCTCGATTCTTCGAGATACCAACTCAATTGAAGTATTCGTGGATGGTAAAACTCTATCAATGACCTTTTATGAAACGACTGAGAACCCTGTCTATACCTTCAAAGCAGATGAAGGGGTCGATTTAGTTGTAAAAACATATAAAAAATAGGTATATAAAAATCTCCTAAAGAAGAAAAGACAAGTCGCCGGACTTGTCTCTTTTTGTTGTATCCTAAATAGTTCTTGTTTTCATTTAAGAAAATTTTTGGGAATGGTCTCATGGAAATTCCGACTCTCTATCTAGAATATCCAAATGAAGGGGAACCCCAAGCACTTCTTAGCTCCTTTATTGAACGATTAGAGAGGTATGAAAAATAAGGAAGCTGGTTTAAAATAGACCAGTAGAAAGTGATCTGAATAAAATGAGGCTTGGAGAGAAAGGAAATTCATGATTTCGCTTTGTCTGCCAGCCTTTTTTAGCGTTTTTTGGTATAATTAAACTTGATCATATTCCGCAGAAAGGAGTTCCTATGTCCAACTATTTATCCGTATCAAGTTTGACCAAATATTTGAAATTAAAATTTGATAAGGACCCCTATCTGGAGCGGGTCTATTTGACAGGCCAGGTCTCGAATTTTCGGAAGCGTCCCAATCACCAGTATTTCTCTCTAAAGGATGAAAAGGCTGTGATTCAGGCGACTGTTTGGGCTGGGATCTATAAGAGTTTTGGCTTTGAGTTAGAAGAAGGCATGAAAATCAACGTCATTGGTCGGATCCAACTCTATGAGCCAAGTGGGAGTTATTCCATTGTCATCGAAAAGGCGGAGCCAGATGGAGTGGGGGCCTTGGCCATCCAGTTTGAGCAACTCAAGAAAAAGCTGACCGAAGAAGGGCTTTTTCAGGATCGGTGGAAACAAGCTCTACCACAATTCCCGAGAAAGATCGGGGTGGTCACTAGTCAAAGTGGGGCCGTGATTCGCGATATTATCACAACGGTGAGCCGTCGTTTTCCTGGTGTGGACATTGTGCTCTACCCGACAAAGGTTCAAGGAGAAGGTGCCTCCAGTGAGGTGGTTGCTAATATCCAGAAGGCTAATGCTCGGACGGACCTAGATGTCTTGATCATTGGTCGTGGGGGTGGTTCGATTGAAGACCTCTGGGCCTTTAATGAAGAGCCGGTTGTGCGGGCTATTTTTGAGTCTAGAATTCCCATTATTTCCAGTGTGGGGCATGAGACAGACACGACTCTAGCCGATTTTGTAGCGGACCGGCGAGCCGCTACTCCGACAGCAGCAGCTGAATTAGCCACTCCGGTGACGAAATTAGATCTCTTGTCGCATTTACAAAAGCAGGAGAATCGCATGGCAACAGCCATGTCCAATCGTTTGGCATATAATCGTGAACGGTTGGCCAAATTAAGTCAATCGGTTATTTTTAGACAGCACGAGAGACTCTATGATGGCTACCTGCAAAAGATTGACCAGTTGCAATTGCGATTGAAACAAGGGATGCGCGAAGTTTATGGACAAGGGGACAATCAGCTGCAAGCTCTGCGTCATCGTTTAGAAGCAACTGCTCCCCTGCATCGTATCGAGCGCTATCAGGATCGTGTTCTCCAAGATAAGCGCATCTTAACCAACCGAATGGAACAAATCTTAAAAGAGCAAAAAGTCAAGGTACAAAGCTTATCAGAGGCTCTCTTGATGCTGGATACCAGCCGGATTATTGCGCGTGGCTATGCCATGGTCAAGGAAGATGATCGAGTATTGGATTCGGTGGTAAAAGTAAAAGAAGGAGACCCGCTGTCCCTCATCATGAGAGATGGTCAGTTAGAAGTAGAGGTAAAACATGTCGAAAGAAAAGAAATTTGAAGAAAATTTAGCAGATTTGGAAGCCATCGTCCAAAAATTGGAAAGTGGTGATGTGGCTCTAGAAGAGGCCCTTACAGAATTTCAAAAAGGAATGAAGTTGTCGAAAGCATTGCAAGATACCTTGGATCAAGCAGAGAAAACCTTGGTCAAAGTCATGCAAGCAGACGGCACTGAAGCGGATCTGGCATGAGACAAGAAGAAAAACGAAACAGAGTAGAAAAAGCCATTCACTCTTTTTATGAGGAAAAAACGGTCGCGCCCCATTTAGTGGACTCAGTCCTCTATTCGATCCAGGCCGGTGGAAAACGCCTGCGCCCCTTGCTTCTTCTAGAATTGTTAGAAGCTTTTGGTCAGGATTTGACTGATGCCCATTTTCAAACGGCAGGAGCTCTGGAGATGATTCATACTGGCAGCCTCATTCATGATGATCTACCGGCCATGGACAATGACGATTACCGTCGGGGGCAATTGACCAACCACAAGAAATTTGGAGAAGACTTGGCGATTTTAGCAGGAGATGCGCTTTTTCTCGATCCCTTTGGAATGATTGCTGCGAGTGCCCTTCCAGATACGGTCAAGGTCTCTTTGATCCTTGAGTTATCAGATGCTTCCGGTAGTCGTGGAATGGTAGCTGGCCAAGTCCTGGATATGGAAGGGGAGCACAAACAGCTCACCCTGGCAGAATTGCAGACCATCCATGCTAATAAGACAGGACGCCTCCTTGCCTATCCATTCATCGCAGCAACCTCGATTTTAGAGTTGCCAGCAGACATTGGTCAGCTTTTAGAAAAAATCGGGAAAAAATTAGGCCTGGCTTTTCAAGTACGGGATGATATTTTGGATTTGGTCGCTGATTTTGAAGCTCTGGGCAAGACCCCTCAAAAGGACCTAGTAGCTGAAAAATCGACCTATCCAGCCCTGTTGGGATTGGAAGAATCAAAGGCTTTGCTTACAAGTGAATTAGATGCTTGCGAAGACTTGTTGGATCAGATTACAGCTGCTTGCGACTTTGACCCGCAAGCAATCAAGAAATTAATAGAAGGATTACGAATAGATGGCTAAGGAAAGAGTGGATGTATTAGCCTATAAACAAGGCCTATTTGATACCCGCGAACAAGCCAAAAGAGGGGTGATGGCAGGCCTTGTTGTTGCCGTTATCAATGGGGAGCGCTTCGATAAACCGGGTGAAAAAATTGATGAAGCGACCGAGTTGAAATTAAAGGGTGAAAAGCTCAAGTATGTCAGCCGCGGCGGACTCAAATTAGAAAAAGCCTTGAACCAATTTGGCTTAACTGTAGAGGATAAAATTGCCATTGATATTGGAGCTTCTACGGGTGGCTTTACAGATGTCATGCTGCAAAATGGAGCCAGCCAGGTCTTTTCGGTGGATGTCGGGACCAATCAGTTGGCCTGGAAATTGCGCAATGACCCGCGCGTGGTCTCAATGGAACAGTTCAATTTCCGCTATGCTAAGCCAGATGATTTTGAAGCGACACCGAGCTTTGCGAGTATCGATGTCAGCTTTATATCCCTAGACTTGATTTTGCCAGCCCTTCACCGGATTTTGGCAGAAAATGGACAAGTCGTGGCCTTGGTGAAACCTCAGTTTGAGGCAGGACGCGAACAGATCGGGAAAAATGGGATCATTAAGGATTCTAAGATTCATTTAGCGGTCCTTGAAAAGGTCGCTGCATTTGCAGGAACACATGGCTTTTCTGTAATGGGGGTGGATTATTCTCCTATCCAAGGAGGCCATGGCAACATCGAATTTTTGATGTATCTAGAAAAAAAAGAAGAGGAAACAAAGCCAACTACAGAGCAGCTTGAGGCTGTAGTGGAGCTGGCACACAAGGAATTTAAACATGAAGAGTAAGAATATCAGATTAGAAAAAATTCGCCGCTTCATTCGTGATCATGAAGTGGGGACTCAAGAAGAGATCGTTGAACATTTGAAAGAAGAGGGCATCTCAGCAACCCAAGCGACGGTATCACGGGATATCAAAGAATTGGGCATCGTAAAACGCCCTCTGAAAGACATGACCTATGTCTATGAATTGCCACGTAAGCACCACCAAGGGATCGGGATGATTGAAAGCAATATCTTGTCTCATCGCCGTATGGGAGAGTATGTCAATTTCACCATGGTGCCAGGGACAGCTCCCTTAGTCAAACGTCGCTTGCGAGATATCTACAAAAACCATATCTTTAGTATTGTTGCAGATGATGATACGATCTTGTTGATCGCCTATTCCGCTCCAGAAGCAGAGAATATCCTCAAATCAATCTTTGGGTGGTAAGAGCCTATGCTATTAGAAATTTCGATTAAGAACTTTGCCATTATCGAAGAGATTTCCTTAAATTTTGAGAAGGGAATGACGGTACTGACAGGGGAAACAGGTGCAGGGAAATCCATCATTATCGACGCCATGAACATGATGCTGGGAAGCCGTGCAACGACGGATGTCATTCGACATGGAGCCCCAAAAGCGGAGATCGAAGGTCTTTTCACCGTGGAGAGCAATCGTCATTTGACAGCTCTTTTTGAAGAGCAGGGGCTAGAGTGGACCGATGAGTTGATCATTCGCCGTGAGATCTTGCAAAATGGCCGGAGTGTCAGTCGGATCAACGGTCAAATGGTGAACTTGTCTGTCTTAAAGGCGGTCGGCCAACATTTGGTGGATATCCATGGCCAGCATGATCAGGAAGAACTCATGCGGCCCCAATTGCATATCGCCATGCTGGATGAATTTGGGGATGCAGCCTTTTTCCAAACCAAAGCCGCTTACTGTCAGACTTTTGAAGACTACAAACACCTGCGCAGACAAGTGGTGGAACTCCAACGCAACCAGCTAGAAAATAAGTCTCGGATTGAAATGCTTGAGTTTCAAATTGCAGAGATTGAGGCAGTTGCCTTGGAAGTGGATGAGGATACGCGTCTGGAGCAAGAACGCCAACGATTACTTAATCACAAGATGATTGCTGATACCCTCACCAATGCCTATACCATGCTGGATGCAGAAGATTTCTCTAGCCTCACCAATGTTCGTTCGGCCATGAATGATCTGGAAAGTATCGAAGAATATGATCCAATCTACAAAGAGCTCTCAGGCCAGTTGGCGGAAACCTTCTATGCACTGGAAGACATTACCAAACGCTTGGAAGATGTGGTTGATGGTCTGGAGTTTGATGGCAATCGCCTCATGCAGGTGGAATCGCGTTTGGATTTGATCCACTCGATCACGCGCAAGTATGGTGGCCAAGTCAAGGACGTCTTGGAATACCTGGCGCAAATCACGAAAGAATATAGACTCCTCACGGGGAGCAATCTTTCGTCTGAGGACTTGGAAAAAGAACTCAAACGTTTGGAAAAGAGTTTGGTTACCTTGGCTCAGGATTTGAGTGATCAGCGGCATGCCTTGGCCCAAGCTTTGGAAAATGAAATCCAGCAAGAATTAGCAGATCTCTATATGGACAAGGCGCGCTTCCAAGTACGCTTTAGCAAAGCTAAGTTTAATCGTGAAGGAAATGAAGCTGTCGAATTTTATATTTCGACCAACCCAGGTGAGGACTTTAAACCGCTGGTCAAGGTAGCATCCGGCGGAGAATTGTCACGATTGATGTTGGCCATTAAGTCTGCTTTTTCTCGAAAAGAAGGAAAAACCAGTATCGTCTTTGATGAGGTGGACACAGGAGTTTCTGGGCGCGTGGCCCAAGCCATCGCAGCGAAGATTCACAAAATCGGCCAGAATGGGCAGGTGCTTGCTATTTCTCACCTGCCTCAGGTCATTGCGGCAGCGGATTATCAATTCTATATTGAGAAAATTAGTGATGAACACTCAACCGTATCCACAGTACGTCTGCTCAATAGAGAAGAACGAATCGAAGAAATTGCCAAGATGCTTGCAGGAGAGGATCTAACGGAAGCTGCCCGCCAACAGGCAGAGCAACTTCTCAAGCGTTAAGAGAAAGAGGGTTTGAAACAATGTCAACATACTTTGTAGTCGGAGATATTCACGGAAAAGCACAAATGCTAGAAGAGCTCATGACAGAGTGGGATGGAAAAGCTCAATTGGTATTTTTAGGGGATTTGATAGATCGAGGCGAAAACAGCAAACGATCGATTGAAATCGTAAAGGACTACGTAGACCATCACGGAGCTGTTTGCCTTTCCGGGAATCACGAGTACATGTTTTTAGCTTGGTTGGACCATCCAGAAGAGCGTTATGATCACTACAGAAGAAATGGTGGCGATACGACCATTAATTCTTTATTGGGACGCCCGATCGATGCTCCTGTAGATGGGGTTGCAGATGCGCAAGCAGTAGAGAGCACCGTTCCTGACTTGGTGGCCTTCATCCGCAGTTTGCCTTTTGACTACGAGACAGAGACCTATTACTTCGTCCACGCTGGGGTGGATCTAACCCTTGAAAATTGGCGGGAAACCAGTGATTACCAAAAAGTCTGGATCCGAAAACCATTCCATGAAGCAGAGAATCAGACAGGCAAATGGATCGTCTTTGGTCATACACCGGTCTATGGACTGCTCAATGAGCCAGTCGGTACCGAAAATCTTTGGATTTCAGATCAAAAAATGGGTGTCGATGGGGGCGCTGTTTATGGAGGGGTTCTCCATGGGTTGCTCTTGGATGATCAAGGAATTGTCCAAGACCATGTCCTTCACAATACAGGTTTTTCTGCTGCAGATGATTAAGGGAGCCGAACTAGTTATCTTTCACTGCAAAAACCCGTGTTTTTTGATATAATGAGAGCAGAACATTCTAGGAAGAGTATAGGAATATATGGCAAATATTAAAATAGTTACAGACTCATCTATTACAATTGAGCCTGAAGTGGTTGAAGAATATGGCATTACGATTGTGCCGCTTTCTGTTATGGTGGATGGAGTCCTTTATTCTGACAGTGAGTTGGGTGAAGGGGACTTCTTGCGCTTAATGCAGTCTAGCAAAAATCTTCCAAAGACCAGCCAACCACCCGTTGGAGTTTTTGCGGAAATTTATGAAAAGTTAGCAGTAGACGGAGCTCATATCGTTTCGATTCATATGTCTCATGCCTTGTCAGGAACAGTAGAGGCGGCTCGCCAAGGGGCAACCTTGTCAGGTGCAGAAGTAACAGTGATTGATAGTGGCTATACAGACCAAGCGATGAAGTTCCAAGTGGTTGAGGCAGCTAAGTTGGCTAAAGAAGGAGCAGATCTAGATACCGTTTTAGCTCGTATTGAAGAAGTCAAGGAAAAGACAGAGTTGTATATCGGCGTATCTACCTTGGAAAATCTGGTTAAAGGTGGTCGGATTGGCCGTGTTACCGGACTTTTGAGCTCGCTTCTTAACATCCGTGTGGTGATGCAAATGAAGGACCATCAGTTGGAACCAATCGTCAAGGGACGTGGAAACAAGACCTTTAAGAAATGGTTGGATGAATTGGTAGAGAAACTTTCCCATAGCAAGGTGGCTGAGATCGGGATTTCTTACGCAGGGACACCAGAGTGGGCCAATGAAATGAAGGCACAGTTGCAATCGCTTGTTGAAAAAGCAATCCCTGTTCTGGAAACTGGATCGATTATTCAAACCCATACAGGTGAGAATGCATTTGCAGTTTTGGTACGCTACGAATAAGCTGAATAAATGTTTGAAAAAACAGGTTTAGTACTTGACCGAAAGGCTTTTTTTAGATATTATAGTACTGTTAAGGCGTAAAGCCTAAAAAAAATTGGAGGATTTGTTAAATGGCTAACAAACAAGATTTGATCGCAAAAGTGGCAGAAGCTACAGAATTGACTAAAAAAGATTCAGCAGCAGCTGTTGATGCAGTATTTGCAGCAGTTTCAGAATACCTTTCAAAAGGTGAAAAAGTTCAATTGATCGGTTTCGGTAACTTCGAAGTTCGTGAACGTGCAGCTCGTAAAGGTCGCAACCCACAAACTGGTAAAGAAATCAAAATCGCAGCTTCTAAAGTTCCAGCATTCAAAGCTGGTAAAGCTCTTAAAGAAGCAGTTAAATAATTGCATTTTGAAAAGCCATCCTAGATTTCTAGGGTGGTTTTTTTGTTGGACAGCTCTATAGGATAAGGGTATAATAGGAAAAAAGAAAGAGAGAAAAGACCATGCGATTCATTTTGGGACTCTTTGCCTTGTTGTTTATCCGACCTATTTTGTATCTTCTAAAAGGACTGTGGTTCGTACTGGAATTCTGTTTTATGATCCTCGTGGTTAAAATGATCCTAGGAACCGTACGGTGGATGACCAGTTGGATCGGTTGAGAGTAAGGTGGAATAGCTGTTTTTAGGTATTTTCTCACAGCTAAACATTTCGAACCACGAAGTTTGAACGATGGAGCTTAAAAAAAATCATTCTAACTAGAGAATTTAACTTGAATCATGTTATAATAAAGTGATCGATTGATCCAAACAAACTTTGGAAAGGGGGAAACATAGTGAACGCATTGCATCGTAAGGAAGAAGAATGTGTAGAAGAAGTCTTGCAGAGTCTGCGTACCAAGGGCATTCGGATAACGGATACCCGCAGAGCCGTTCTAGCTTACTTAGTAGCTAGTCATGAACATCCAAGCGCTGAGAAGATTTATCACGATTTGTTGCCTCAATTTCCAGGTATGAGTTTGGCTACCGTATATAACAACATCAAAGTTTTGATAGACGAGGGGGTTGTTTCTGAGATCAAGGTTCGAAACGATACCACGACCTATTTCGATTTCATGGGACATGAACATTTGAATGTTGTTTGCGAAAAATGTGGCCGCATTGCCGATGTTGATATCGATGTGCCTGATCTTTGTGAGGAAGCCGCCAGTCAGAGTGGCTATTTGATCACCAAGACCCAGATGACGGTCTATGGCATTTGCCCCGACTGTCAGAAAGATTAAAGTGAGAAAAACCAGAGCCGTCAGGCTCTTTTTTGCGCAATGGAAAACCACCTATATTTTATACCGGAAGAAAAATAGTTTCAATCATGATATAATAATTAGAATAACCAATGAGAGGAAGAAAAAGATGAAAAAGCTGGAAAACTTTTCTTGGGAAATGTGGCATATTTTTTCCCTAGTTGCCGTGACTATTCTACTGGTTGGTGGTGCCTGGTCCTTCTTTTACTCAAAAGAAGTAGCCTATCTTGTCCATGAGAGAAACTATAAGTATGTTGGAAGAGGTCAAAGACTGACGGATTACGCTACAATTGAAGGGGAGGATGATGAACTCCCAATTGTGGCACTCTCGTTTAAGAAAAAGGAAGATTGGAATAGTTCTGACTATGCGGTAGGGCATCGATATCTCGCTTTCCAAGATTCTAAACTAAGGAAGATTAGTCAAAATAGGAAAGATTCAGAAGAATACTTTAAGATCCGTTATTATCAACTTGGAAAAGAGGATGGAGAGGGACATCTGATTGATGTCTTAAAAATTGCCCAAGAGAAGGGCTACAAAACCATTAACGGGTCGATGAACTCTATTATGTACTCTGATGGAAAAGACGACTATGTTGGTGTTCGTGTAACAGATGATGATGTCCTGTTCATCAACCTTCGAACACAAAAGGTAAGTCAAAAGCGTCCAAAAGAAGCAATCAAATTTAGTTTTAGTGGAAATCGTCAAGTGGACTCTTCGTTGGATTATAAAACGTCCACTTACTATGAAGAAATAGAAAAAATGGATATTGACTTGCCATGGATCCGTTATAAAAAAGAGGAAGAGAATAATGATGAAACTAGTGATAGTAGTACAAGCCCTACTTCTAGTAAAAAAAAGGTAAAAGATAGCCAACTACTTTCAATGTTAAAGAAATATGGCTTTCTAATTATTTTGAAAAAAAATATAACATTTTCTGATGGTGAATCAATCATGAAAAATTTATTTACTGATGCATCTAATTATTCTGATCAATAAAGCAAGTAGAGACAAAAAGTTGTAGATGAGAAAAAGGTTAAAAAAGATGAAGATAAATAGTAATAAGGTTAAATTTTGCCTAGTGTTTCTAGTTTTTACAGTCATCGTAGGGATTTACTTTTATAGAAATTTAGAATCTAGTCTTAAAGGATATTACAGTAGTCGAAATTACCATGGGAATATACAGATTACAGGTTTTTCATGGACTCGGTCCGATGCTTTACCGGATGTGAATTATTTGTATACTGAAAAAATAAACGGTGAAAAAATTTCAATTCCTTTGAAAAAAGAAGTTCGATTTAAAAAAATGGTTATGCCTTATTTTGATCAACTAGATAATCCAAATAATAAAGGGATCATCAGTGGTTTAACATCCTTTTACGACGAGGATTCTAGACCATATTTGCCAATTATTGAAAAGGCTTTAGAAATAAACCCTGAGAGAAAACCATTAGAAAAAGAATTGCAGGATAAAATACATCAAGCAAATGAGTTAAAGGTGACAACAATCCAACTGAAAGAATCCCTTTCAGATGGTTATTTATCGGCTAAATCTATTTTTGGGTATACTGGTTACGAAAAACAATCAATAGAAGAAAAGCGGACTAAATTGGCTGGCTGGTATGGTTTTCCTTTAAAGGATGCATTAAAAACTGGAGCTATCTATGTACAAATTGAACTTCCTAAACAGATCGATCGATTAGATAGCTTAGACATTAATTTACCAGAACAATTGAAACAACTTTTGCAAAAAACAGAATTACCAGATGGTTATTATTCTTTAGCGATCAAAGGTGAACGAGTTGGGAAGATTGTTCAAATTAGAAATGGTCAGGTAGAAAATTGGATATAAGAATGTTAAAAGATAAAATAAAAATGAATCATCATTTAATGCGTCAGCTTGGCTTATTTACGGTCTATGTTTTGATCCTATTGATGTCACCGTTTTATATACATCCAAAAATAGGGGAAAATGATTCATCTCAGTTTACGATCTTCCTAGGTGACCATTCTCTCTACAATGCCAAAGAGTTCGAAGGCCTTCTTAATTCTTATTTCACCATTTCACTCGTGATTCTTTTTGTACTTCCGGCCGTCGCAATTGTATTTCGGTCTATTCTCACTAAAATAGGACT
>OBUY01000263.1_pt1 | contig 25804 bp, 29 predicted proteins | sample 1475781 | NCBI WGS metagenome assembly OBUY01 (sample SAMEA2579912, study PRJEB22360) | human gut metagenome | biome: human gut; feature: human-associated habitat; material: faeces | place: Denmark | collected 2008/2010 | reverse complement strand
GATTCCTCGGTTTTCATTTCATTAAAAGTAAGAGACCTATTTTTTCAGTGGACTCGTTGGAGACATCCAGCTCTTTTAAAATATCTCTAGAAAATAGGTCTATACCATTTACAAATGAATCAGAAAAGTTTATAATGTAATTGACATAATAAATATCAAAAGTAATCTTTTAAGGAGGTCATTATTATGCCTAATTACGTTAAAGCAGATCAGTTTTTCTATCCATTTGGCATTCGTCGCGGTGGGTACTTAGAACTTGTTGATGGCAAATTTGGGAAACATGTGGATCAAATTCCTGAAGGAGCAGAGGTTCTTGACTATACTGGTTATAGCATTGCACCAGGTCTTGTGGATACTCATATTCATGGATATGCAGGTGTAGATGTGATGGACAACAACATTGAAGGTACATTGCATACTATGAGTGAAGGACTTCTTAGTACCGGTGTTACCAGTTTCTTGCCCACAACTTTAACAGCCACTTATGAGCAATTGCTTGCAGTCACTGAAAATCTTGGAAACCATTATAAAGAAGCAACAGGTGCTAAGATTCGTGGGATTTATTATGAAGGTCCATATTTCACAGAAACTTTTAAGGGGGCACAAAATCCAACTTATATGAGAGACCCGGGTGTTGAGGAGTTTCATTCTTGGCAGGATGCTGCAAAAGGGATGCTAAATAAAATCGCTATTGCACCAGAACGTGATGGGGTGGAAGATTTTGTACGTACTATTACAGGTGAAGGTGTGACAGTTGCACTTGGACACTCAGATGCGACATTTGAACAAGCTAAGAAGGCAGTTGATGCTGGAGCTAGTGTATGGGTACATGCCTATAATGGGATGCGTGGTTTAACACACCGCGAACTAGGTATGGTAGGAGCTATGTATGAGCTCCCACATACTTACGCAGAATTGATTTGTGATGGTTATCACGTAGATCCAAAAGCTTGTGAGATTTTACTTAAGCAAAAGGGGACAGAAAACATCGCTCTTATTACGGACTGTATGACAGCTGGTGGGCTTGAAGACGGTGACTATATGTTGGGAGAATTCCCAGTTGTCGTTGCCAATGGAACTGCACGTCTCAAATCTACTGGTAATTTGGCAGGTTCTATCCTCAAACTTAAAGATGGTATGAGAAATGTAGTCGAGTGGGGTATTGCGAATCCGCATGAAGCAGTCATGATGGCCAGTCTCAACCCAGCTAAATCCGTTCACATCGATGATGTTTGTGGCCAAATCCGTGAAGGTTATGATGCGGACTTTATCGTACTAGATAAAGATTTGGAATTGGTAGCAACCTACCTAGACGGTGTGAAACGTTATCAAGCATAAGAGAGAAAGCAGAAGTTAGAGATTAGCTTCTGCTTTTTTATCTATAGTACTTTACTGGTAAATAAAAAAGTTAAAAAAATTACAAAAAAACTTGAATAAGCAAATGAAAGGGTTTACAATTATATTATAAATAGTACAAATAAAAAAACGGAGGAATGCTTTATGAAAGCCTATACTTATGTTAAACCAGGACTTGCTTCTTTTGTTGATGTAGACAAACCAGTTATTCGCAAGCCAACAGACGCTATTGTGCGTATCGTAAAAACTACTATTTGTGGAACAGACCTCCATATTATCAAAGGGGATGTTCCCGCTTGCCAAAGTGGTACCATTCTTGGTCACGAAGGGATTGGGATTGTTGAAGAAGTTGGAGAAGGAGTTTCTAACTTCAAAAAAGGCGACAAGGTCTTGATTTCTTGTGTCTGTGCCTGTGGTAAATGCTACTACTGTAAAAAAGGAATTTATGCCCACTGTGAAGACGAAGGGGGCTGGATTTTCGGTCACTTGATTGATGGTATGCAGGCTGAATATTTACGTGTCCCTCATGCAGATAACACTCTTTATCACACTCCAGAAGCCTTGTCAGATGAAGCCTTGGTTATGCTATCAGACATTCTGCCTACTGGATATGAAATTGGTGTCTTAAAAGGGAAAGTAGAACCTGGTTGCAGCGTAGCCATTATTGGTTCAGGACCAGTTGGATTAGCTGCTCTTTTGACAGCCCAATTCTACTCACCAGCTAAATTGATTATGGTAGACTTAGACGATAACCGCTTGGAAACTGCCCTATCATTTGGTGCGACTCACAAGATTAATTCTTCAGACCCTGAAAAAGCCATTAAAGAAATTTATGATTTGACAGATGGTCGTGGTGTAGATGTCGCTATCGAAGCTGTTGGTATTCCTGCAACATTTGATTTCTGTCAAAAGATTATCGGTGTAGACGGAACAGTTGCCAACTGTGGTGTGCATGGTAAACCAGTTGAATTCGATTTGGACAAACTTTGGATTCGCAACATCAATGTAACAACTGGTTTGGTATCTACAAATACCACTCCACAATTGTTGAAAGCTCTTGAAAGTCATAAGATTGAACCAGAAAAACTGGTAACTCACTATTTCAAACTAAGTGAAATTGAAAAAGCTTATGAAGTCTTCAGTAAGGCAGCAGATCACCATGCCATTAAGGTCATCATCGAAAACGATATTTCAGAAGCTTAAGTAGTAAAAACAGTTTGGAACATAAGCAAATAGAAATTCAGTCATCATAGGATGGCTGGATTTTTTATCAAAAAAATTAAGAAATGAGCATATTTCTTTCCTTGTTTGGCGGAATTGGTTATAATATACGGTACAAAGGAATGAATGAATATGTATCGTGTTATAGAAATGTACGGAGATTTTGAACCGTGGTGGTTCTTAGAAGGTTGGGAAGAAGATATTGTAGCAAGTAAGAAATTTGACCAGTATTATGATGCTCTCAAATACTACAAAACTTGCTGGTTTAAATTAGAACAAGAATCCCCTCTTTATAAAAGTAGAAGTGATTTGATGACCATTTTTTGGGATCCAGAAGACCAACGCTGGTGTGATGAATGTGATGACTATTTACAACAATACCATTCTTTGGCTCTTTTACAGGATGAGCAGGTTATTCCAGATGAAAAATTACGTCCAGGCTATGAAAAACAAACAGGTAAGGAAAGGCACCGTTCTTGCCGTATGAAATTAAAATAGAGAAAAAGTAACTTTTTTGGAGTTGCTTTTTTTATTTTTCCAAATCTTTGCGAATAGTATAGGTGAGGAGGTAAGTATGGTTCAAGAAATTGCACAAGAAATCATTCGTTCGGCTCGGAAAAAAGGGGCGCAAGACATTTATTTTGTCCCCAAGTTAGACGCCTATGAGCTTCATATGAGGGTAGGAGACGAGCGCTGTAAAATCGGTTGTTATGATTTTGAAAAATTTGCGGCCGTCATCAGTCACTTTAAGTTTGTGGCGGGTATGAATGTGGGAGAAAAAAGACGTAGTCAACTTGGTTCCTGTGATTATGAATATGACCAGAAGATGGCGTCCCTACGTTTGTCTACTGTAGGCGATTATCGAGGGCATGAGAGTTTAGTTATTCGCCTGTTGCATGATGAGGAGCAGGATTTGCATTTTTGGTTTCAGGATATTGAAGAACTGGGTAAGCAGTACAGGCAACGTGGTCTCTATCTCTTTGCTGGTCCAGTCGGAAGTGGCAAGACGACCTTGATGCACGAATTAGCCAAGTCTCTCTTTAAAGGACAGCAAGTTATGTCCATCGAAGATCCTGTAGAAATCAAGCAGGACGACATGCTTCAGTTGCAGTTGAACGAAGCAATCGGGTTGACCTATGAAAATCTCATCAAGCTTTCCTTACGTCATCGACCGGACCTCTTGATTATCGGAGAAATTCGGGACAGCGAGACGGCGCGTGCAGTGGTCAGAGCTAGTTTGACAGGTGCGACAGTCTTTTCAACCATTCATGCCAAGAGTATTCGAGGTGTTTATGAACGCCTGCTGGAGTTGGGTGTGAGTGAGGAGGAATTGGCAGTCGTTCTGCAAGGAGTCTGCTACCAGAGATTAATTGGGGGAGGAGGAATTGTTGACTTTGCAAACAAAGACTATCAAGAACACCAGCCAACTAGCTGGAATGCACAGATTGACCAGCTTCTTAAAGATGGACATATCACAAGTCTTCAGGCTGAAACGGAAAAAATTAGCTACAGCTAAGCAAAAAAATATCATCACCCTGTTTAACAATCTCTTTTCCAGCGGTTTTCATCTGGTGGAGACCATCTCCTTTTTAGATAGGAGTGCCTTGTTGGACAAGCAGTGTGTGATCCAGATGCGTGCGGGCTTGTCTCAGGGGAAATCATTTTCAGAAATGATGGACAGTTTGGGATTTTCAAGTGTCATTGTCACTCAGTTATCCCTAGCGGAAGTCCATGGAAATCTCCACCTGAGTTTGGGAAAGATAGAAGAGTATCTAGACAATCTGGCCAAGGTCAAGAAAAAATTAATTGAAGTAGCGACCTATCCTTTGATTTTGCTGGGTTTTCTTCTCCTAATCATGCTGGGGCTACGGAACTACCTACTACCACAACTGGATAGTAGCAATATTGCTACCCAAATTATCGGCAATCTGCCACAAATCTTTCTAGGAATAGTAGGCTTTGTTTCAGTTGGTGTCCTTTTAGCACTCACTTTTTATAAAAGAAGTTCGAAGATGCGCGTCTTTTCTATCCTAGCACGCATTCCTTTTCTTGGAATCTTTGTGCAGACCTATTTGACAGCCTATTATGCGCGTGAGTGGGGGAATATGATTTCGCAAGGGCTGGAGTTGACGCAGATTTTTCATATCATGCAGGAACAAGGTTCCCAGCTCTTTAAAGAAATCGGTCAAGATCTGGCTCAAGCCCTGCAAAATGGTCGAGAATTTTCTCAAACTATAGGAACCTATCCTTTCTTTAAGAAAGAGTTGAGTCTCATCATCGAGTATGGGGAAGTCAAGTCCAAGCTGGGGAGTGAGTTGGAAATCTATGCTGAAAAAACTTGGGAAGCCTTTTTTACCCGAGTCAATCGCACCATGAATCTGGTGCAGCCACTGGTTTTTATCTTTGTGGCTCTGATTATCGTTTTACTTTATGCGGCAATGCTCATGCCCATGTATCAAAATATGGAGGTAAATTTTTAAAATGAAAAAAATGATGACATTCTTGAAAAAAGCGAAGGTTAAAGCTTTTACACTTGTGGAAATGTTGGTGGTCTTGCTCATCATCAGCGTGCTTCTCTTGCTCTTTGTACCTAATTTGACCAAGCAAAAAGAGGCGGTCAATGACAAAGGAAAAGCTGCTGTTGTTAAGGTGGTAGAAAGCCAGGCAGAGCTTTATAGTTTGAATAAAAACGAAGAGGCTACTCTAAGCAAATTACAAGCAGATGATCGCATCACAGAAGAGCAAGCTAAAGCTTATAAAGAATATCATGCAAAACAAAATAAGACTCAAACGGTCGCGGATTAAGGCCTTTACCATGCTGGAAAGCCTCTTGGTTTTGGGTCTTGTGAGTATCCTTGCCTTGGGCTTGTCAGGCTCTGTCCAGTCCACTTTTGCGGCGGTAGAGGAGCAGATTTTCTTTATGGAGTTTGAAGAACTCTATCGGGAAACTCAAAAACGCAGTGTAGCCAGTCAGCAAAAGGCTAGTCTGAACTTAGATGGGCAGACCATTAGCAATGGCAGTCAAAAGCTGACAGTTCCTAAAGGAATTCAGGCACCATCGGGACAAAGTATAACATTTGACCGAGCTGGGGGCAATTCGTCTCTGGCTAAGGTTGAATTTCAGACCAGCAAAGGAGCGATTCGTTATCAATTATATCTAGGAAATGGAAAAATTAAACGTATTAAGGAAACAAAAAATTAGGGCGGTGATTTTACTGGAAGCAGTAGTTGCTCTAGCTATCTTTGCCAGCATAGCAACCCTCCTTTTGGGACAAATTCAGAAAAATAGACAAGAAGAAGCAAAAATCTTGCAGAAAGAAGAAGTTGTGCGTGTAGCTAAGATGGCTCTGCAAACAGGTCAAAATCAGGTAAAGATAAACGGAGTGGAGATTCAGGTATTTTCTAGTGAAAAGGGATTGGAGGTTTATCATGGTTCAGAACAGTTGTTGGCAATCAAAGAGCCATAAGGTCAAGGCTTTCACATTGTTGGAATCCTTGATTGCCCTCATTGTCATCAGTGGAAGCTTACTTCTCTTTCAAGCCATGAGTCAGCTCCTCATTTCAGAAGTTCGCTACCAGCAACAAAGCGAGCAAAAGGAGTGGCTCTTGTTTGTGGACCAGCTGGAGGCAGAATTAGACCGTTCACAGTTCGAAAAAGTGGAGGACAATCGCCTATACATGAAGCAGGATGGCAAGGACATCGCCATCGGTAAGTCAAAGTCAGACGATTTTCGTAAAACCGATGCCAGTGGACGGGGTTATCAACCTATGGTTTATGGTCTTAAATCCGCTCAAATTACAGAGGACAATCAACTGGTTCGTTTTCGTTTTCAGTTCCAAAAAGGCTTAGAAAGGGAGTTCATCTATCGTGTGGAAAAAGAAAAAAGTTAAGGCAGGTGTTCTCCTCTATGCAGTCACCATGGCAGCCATTTTTAGCCTTTTGTTACAATTTTACTTGAACCGACAAGTCGCCCACTATCAAGACTATGCTTTAAATAAAGAAAAGCTGATTGCTTTTGCTATGGCCAAGCGAACCAAAGATAAGGTTGATAAGGAAAGTGGGGAACAGACCTTTAATCTGGGTCAGGTGAGCTATCAAAATAAGAAAACAAGCTTGGTGACGACGGTTCATACGCCTAAGAGCCAATATGAATTCATCTTTCCTTCAGTCAAAATCAAAGAAGAGAAAAGAGATAAAAAGGAAGAGGTAGCGACTGATCCAAGCGAAAAAGCGGAGAAGAAAAAATCAGAAGAGAAGCTTGAAAAGAAAGAGAATTCCTAGCCAATCAAGCTACTTTGGGCTAAACTAAAAATATGAAACATGATTTTAACCACAAAGCAGAAACTTTTGATTCACCTAAAAATATCTTCCTTGCAAACTTGGTTTGTCAAGCAGTCGAGAAACAGATTGATTTTCTATCAGACAAAGAAATTTTGGATTTCGGTGGAGGGACGGGTCTGTTAACCTTGCCCCTAGCCAAGCAGGCCAAGTCTGTAACATTGGTGGATATTTCGGAGAAAATGCTGGAGCAAGCTCGTTTGAAAGCGGAGCAGCAAGACATCAAGAATATTCAGTTTTTGGAGCAAGATTTACTGGAAAAACCCTTGGAGAAAGAGTTTGATCTCATTGTTGTTTGTCGGGTTCTTCACCATATGCCTGATTTGGATGCGGCTCTCTCACTGTTTCATCAACATTTGAAGGAAGATGGACAACTCCTCATTGCTGATTTTACCAAGATAGAGGCTAACCATCATGGATTTGATTTAGCTGAACTGGAAAACAAGCTAATTGAGCATGGTTTTTCATCTGTACATAGTCAGATCCTCTATAGCGCTGAAGACCTGTTTCAAGGAAATTACTCAGAACTCTTTTTAACAGTAGCCCAAAAATCACTCGCCTAGTTAGGGAGTGATTTTTCTATAAGGATGGAAAAAAGCAGGGAATTTTGATAAGATAGGAATATGGATTTTGAAAAAATTGAACAAGCTTATACCTATTTACTAGAGAATGTCCAAGTCATTCAAAGTGATTTGGCGACCAACTTTTATGACGCCCTGGTGGAGCAAAACAGTATCTATTTGGATGGTGAGACTGAGCTAAATCAGGTCAAGGAGAACAATCAGGCCCTTAAGCGTTTAGCACTACGCAAAGAAGAATGGCTCAAGACCTACCAATTTCTCTTGATGAAGGCTGGGCAAACAGAACCCCTACAGGCCAATCACCAGTTTACGCCAGATGCCATTGCTTTGCTTTTGGTGTTTATTGTGGAAGAGTTGTTTAAAGAGGAGGAAATCACTATCCTCGAAATGGGTTCTGGCATAGGAATTCTGGGTGCTACTTTCTTGACCTCGCTTGCTAAAAAAGTGGATTACTTGGGAATGGAAGTGGATGATTTGCTGATTGATTTGGCGGCAAGCATGGCAGATGTGATTGGTTTGCAGGCTGGTTTTGTTCAAGGAGATGCCGTTCGTCCACAAATGCTCAAAGAAAGCGATGTGGTCATCAGCGACTTACCTGTCGGCTATTATCCTGATGATGCCGTTGCAGCGCGCCATCAAGTTGCTTCTAGCCAAGAACATACTTACGCCCATCACTTGCTCATGGAGCAAGGACTTAAGTACCTCAAGTCAGATGGATATGCTATTTTTCTAGCTCCGAGTGATTTGTTGACCAGTCCTCAAAGTGATTTGTTAAAGGGGTGGTTGAAAGAGGAGGCAAGTCTGGTTGCTATGATTAGTTTGCCTGAAAATCTCTTTGCCAATGCCAAACAATCCAAGACCATTTTTATCTTACAGAAGAAAAGTGAAATAGCAGTAGAACCCTTTGTTTATCCACTTGCTAGCTTGCAAGATGCAAGTGTTTTAATGAAATTTAAAGAAAATTTTCAAAAATGGACTCAAGGTACTGAAATATAAAATAGATTTTGTTATAATAGATGAAAACGCTTAAAAAGGGGTATCATGTTATGACAAAAACAATTGCAATCAATGCAGGAAGTTCAAGTTTGAAATGGCAATTATACTTAATGCCAGAAGAAAGAGTATTGGCGAAAGGTTTGATTGAACGTATCGGTTTGAAAGATTCAATTTCAACTGTAAAATTTGACGGCCGTTCTGAACAACAAATTTTGGATATCGAAAATCACACACAAGCTGTTAAAATTTTATTGGATGACTTGATTCGTTTCGATATTATCAAGGCTTATGATGAGATTACTGGTGTTGGCCACCGTGTTGTTGCAGGTGGAGAATATTTCAAAGAATCAACAGTTGTTGAGGGAGATGTTTTAGAAAAAGTTGAAGAGTTGAGTTTGTTGGCTCCTCTCCACAATCCAGCCAATGCAGCAGGTGTTCGTGCCTTCAAGGAATTGTTGCCAGACATTACCAGTGTAGTTGTTTTTGATACTTCATTCCATACAACTATGCCAGAGAAAGCTTATCGCTACCCTCTACCAACAAAATATTACACAGAAAACAAGGTTCGTAAATATGGTGCTCATGGGACAAGCCATCAGTTTGTAGCAGGAGAAGCAGCAAAACTCTTGGGACGTCCATTAGAAGACTTGAAATTGATTACTTGCCATATCGGTAATGGAGCTTCTATTACAGCCGTTAAAGGTGGTCAATCTGTGGATACTTCAATGGGCTTCACTCCACTTGGTGGTGTGATGATGGGTACTCGTACAGGGGATATTGACCCAGCCATCATTCCTTATTTAATGCAATATACAGAGGACTTTAACACGCCTGAAGATATCAGTCGCGTCCTTAATCGTGAATCAGGACTTATGGGTGTTTCAGGCAAATCTAGCGATATGCGTGATGTGATTGCCGCTAAGGAAGACGGAAATCATGATGCTGCTTTGGCTTATGAGATGTATGTTGATCGTATTCAGAAATATATCGGTCAGTACCTTGCAGTCCTAAACGGGGCAGATGCTATTATCTTTACTGCAGGTATCGGAGAAAATGCAGCTGCTGTACGTAAGGATGTTATCTCAGGCATTTCTTGGTTTGGCTGTGATGTTGATCCAGAAAAGAACGTCTTTGGCGTGACAGGAGACATCTCAACAGAGGCAGCGAAGATTCGTGTTTTGGTTATTCCAACAGATGAAGAACTAGTCATTGCTCGTGATGTTGAACGCTTGAAAAAATAAGTAAAACTAGAAAAAATATTCCGTACAAGGAGTTGGGAAAGTGATTTTTCCAACTCCTTTTTTAAACTTGACTAGTTTTGAAAGGATAGCTGTTGCTGCTTTTAAGAAGTGTTATACTCTTCGAAAATCTCTTCAAACCACGTCAAGGTCGCCTTGCCGTAGATATCATAGGTATAGGTAACTGACTTCGTCGGTCTTATTCACAACCTCAAAACCGTGTTTTGAGCAACCTGCGGCTAGTTTCCTAGTTTGCTCTTTGATTTTCATTGAGTATTAAAAGTGATAAAAGATAACTTATTTCTGATTTTCGTTTAGAATGACAGGTAACGTCAATTAATATTTTATATTATGTTAATTTTCGCTTGTATTCGCTTACAATTTATGCTATAATAGAACTGTAATAAGTTATAAGAGCTGTTGTATCGTTCTTGGTTTATAGTTATGGAGGTAACATCATGGGTACTATTATGGAATTTGCAACAGAAAAACAGATTGAATCATTTCTTTCAACTTGTCATATCGAGGGACAAAGGAATTTTCTGATGGCTTTTAAGAAAAAGACATGGCTGAAATCCTTTATTGATTTTTTCATTATAGGAGGAGCCTACTATGTTCAGTCGAGTGTGAAGCCAAAGATTATGTCATTCACATCTAAGGGGATTTACTTGATGGACATTAGTGATGTAACTGAAAATCGTCCTAATCAAGTCATTGAGATGTCCTGGAGTCAAGTTGAAGATTTTAGTTATAACACAGTCTTGAACACAGTCAGAATTAAATGGCACTATCAAAGTGAACAGTACATCTTTTCAGTAGATGTAGGTAATATCAGTCAACATTTAGGACAGTATCAATTTAACAAACAACATTATGACTATTTAGCACAACACGATTTCTTTCAGAAAGAGTGAATGACATGAAAAAGATAATTACAAAATGTATTGTTATTGCTACGACTTTGCTTATTATGGTACCGAGTTTTATAGGGATTGCATAAGCTAACGAAACAAAGGTTCCAAATACAACTGTAGAGTATATTGATGTTGCCGAAGTAGAGAAGGATTTGAAATTCTTATTTACAGAAGCGACGAGTTATGAGAATGGCGTTTTTTATGTTAATAAAGAATTATTGACAGAACGCTACGGCACTTTAGCACCGTATATTGCAATGGGCATTGAACGTGTTTATACAGAGCTTAATTTGGTTCAAAATTTGCAAGCATCTTTACAAGATAGAGATTTTGTTTCATGTATGCGTGATGAGTTGATTGGTATGATTCCAGGTATGGAACTTGTTGATTTAATGAGAGGGGACATTATCAGTTATATTCAAGATAAAATGTGGGGAAAAGCTGCCTCATATATAGCAATGAAACTTGCTAAATTTGGCATGAAGAGCAACGTTGCAGGAATCGTTGCACAATTAGGAATCTCTGCTGGAAAATGTGCTATTTGGGGTTAGTTATGCTTAAATACTTGTAATTAAGAATGTTAAAATGATAGTTCTGTCTTTAATGAATGTGATAAAGTGGTTGGAAAATAAATTTCTAACCACTTTGTCGTTTTTAGTGTTTACAGGGGAAATGACTTCAAATTTTTAAAGTTTTAAGTATAGAATGTTACGGGAACAGCAGACATTGTGACAATAAGAAAGAGAATGAAAGCACGACGAAAAGGATTAAAAATAAACAAGAGAATATTGGTGGAATTGTCCCAAACCTTGCTATGATTGGCTTTTTTGAAAAATATGGTATAATAGTAGTAATTTAATAGATGGAGTTGAGTTTTGAAGAAAAACTTTCGTGTAAAAAGAGAGAAAGATTTTAAGGCGATTTTCAAGGAGGGAACAAGTTTTGCTAATCGCAAATTTGTTGTCTACCAATTAGAAAACCAGAAAAACCATTTTCGAGTAGGTCTATCAGTTAGCAAAAAACTGGGGAATGCCGTCACTAGAAATCAAATTAAGCGACGGATTCGGCATATTATCCAGAATGCAAAAGGAAGTCTAGAAGAAAATGTTGATTTTGTTGTCATTGCTCGAAAAGGAGTTGAAACCTTGGGATACGCAGAGATGGAGAAAAATCTACTCCACGTATTAAAATTATCAAAGATTTACCAGGAAGGAAATGGGAGTGAAAAAGAAACTACAGTTGACTAGTTTGCTAGGACTGTCTCTATTGATCATGACAGCCTGTGCAACTAATGGGACAACTAGCGATATTACGGCAGATTCGACTGATTTTTGGAGTAAATTTGTTTACTTCTTTGCGGAAATCATTCGCTTTTTATCGTTTGATATCAGTATCGGAGTGGGGATTATTCTCTTTACGGTCTTGATTCGTACAGTGCTTTTGCCAGTCTTTCAGGTGCAAATGGTGGCGTCTAGAAAAATTCAGGAAGCTCAACCACGCATTAAGGCGCTACGAGAACAATATCCAGGCAGAGATATGGAAAGCAGAACTAAGCTAGAGCAGGAAATGCGTAAAGTCTTTAAAGAAATGGGGGTCAGACATTCAGATTCTCTTTGGCCGATTTTGATTCAGATGCCGCTTATTTTGGCCTTGTTTCAAGCTCTATCAAGAGTTGACTTTTTAAAGACAGGTCATTTCTTATGGATTAACCTTGGCGGTGTGGATACAACCCTTGTGTTTCCGATTTTAGCAGCAGTATTTACCTTTTTAAGTACTTGGTTATCCAATAAAGCCTTGTCTGAGCGAAATGGCGCTACGACGGCGATGATGTATGGGATTCCAGTCTTGATTTTTATCTTTGGGGTTTATGCTCCGAGCGGAGTTGCTCTCTACTGGGCAGTGTCCAATGCTTATCAAGTCTTACAAACCTATTTCTTGAACAATCCATTCAAGATTATCGCAGAGCGTGAGGCTCTAGTACAGGCCAAAAAAGATTTGGAAAATAGAAAAAGAAAAGCCAAGAAAAAGGCTCAGAAAACGAAATAATAAGGAGGAATCTGGTAATGGTAGTATTTACAGGTTCAACTGTTGAAGAAGCAATCCAGAAAGGATTGAAAGAATTAGATATTCCAAGAATGAAGGCTCATATCAAAGTCATTTCTCGCGAGAAAAAAGGATTTCTTGGTTTATTTGGTAAAAAACCAGCCCAAGTGGATATCGATGCTATTAGTGAAACGACAGTTGTAAAAGCAAACCAACAAGCTGTTAAGGGTGTTCCTAAAGAAATCAATGAACAAAATGAACCAGTTAAAACAGTCAGTGAAGCGACCGTTGATTTGGGTCATGTTGTAGAAGCAATTAAAAAGATTGAAGAGGGAGGCCAAGGTATTTCTGATGAAGTCAAGGCTGAAATCTTAAAACATGAAAGACATGCCAGCACTATCTTGGAAGAAACTGGTCACATTGAGATTTTAAATGAGTTACAACTTGAAGAAACTGCTCTCGAAGAAGTAGAAACGCCTATTATTGAAAGCCAAACTGAGCAAACTGAAAGTCAAGAACTAGAGGACTTGGGCTTGAAGGTTGAACCGAGCTTTGATATTGAACAAGTAGCTACGGAAGTAACGACTTATGTTCAAACAATTATTGATGACATGGATGTTGAAGCTACACTTTCAAATGATTATAACCGTCGTAGTATCAACTTGCAAATTGATACTAACGAACCAGGTCGTATTATCGGCTACCATGGTAAAGTCTTGAAGGCCTTGCAACTGTTGGCTCAAAATTATCTTTATAATCGCTATTCAAGAACCTTCTACATTACAATCAATGTCAATGATTATGTTGAACACCGTGCAGAAGTCTTGCAGACTTATGCGCAAAAATTGGCGACTCGTGTTTTAGAAGAAGGCCGCAGTCATCAGACAGATCCTATGTCAAATAGTGAACGCAAGATTATCCATCGTATTATTTCACGTATGGATGGCGTGACCAGTTACTCTGAAGGTGACGAGCCCAATCGCTATGTCGTTGTAGATACAGAATAAGTAAAATCAGGGTTCTCCTGATTTTTTGCTAGTTAGAAGAGGTTAAGCGTATGTTGAATAAGATAAGAGACTATCTAGACTTTGCAGGTTTGCAGTACCGTAATCCTGATAAAGCGGGAACAGAGCGAGAGAAAATGCTGGAATTTCGCCACAAAGGCCAAGAGGCCCGAAAGGCTTTTACAGAGCTAGTCAAAGTTTTTCAAGCAAGTCATCCAGAATGGCAACTCCAACAGACTAGCCAGTGGATGAATCAAGCGCAACGTTTGCGACCACATTTTTGGGTTTATCTACAGAGAGACGGACAAGTAACAGAACCTATGTTGGCCTTACGTTTATATGGAAGTCCTTCTGATTTTGGTATTTCCTTAGAAGTCAGTTTCATCGAGCGCAAGAAAGATGAGCAAACTTTGGAGAAACAAACCAAGGTATTAGAAGTTCCAGTTGTAGAAGGGATTTATTATCTAGCCTACTCAGATGGTCAATGTCAACGGTGGGAGGCGAACGAAGAAAATCGTCAAATTTTAAGAAATAAACTATCCAATCAGGAAATCCGAAAAGTTTTAGTTAAGGCAGATGTTTCTTTTATTGAAAATCAATCATTAGAAGTGATTTTAGAAAAATTAGAAAATGCTTATGAACGCTTGCTTCCCTATTATCAGGCGACTAGAGGATAGCAAATAGAATACTTATTTACGTCGAATTGTTTAATTGCTATTCTATGTATTTTTTCATATAATAGTAGAATAGAATGTGTGATTCAATAATCACCTCAAATAGAAAGGAAATTCTATGTCAAATCTATCTGTTAATGCAATTCGTTTCCTAGGTATTGACGCTATCAACAAAGCCAACTCTGGTCACCCAGGTGTGGTTATGGGAGCAGCTCCGATGGCCTACAGCCTCTATACAAAACAACTTCGTATCAATCCAGCTCAACCAAACTGGATTAACCGTGACCGCTTTATTCTTTCAGCAGGCCATGGTTCAATGCTTCTTTATGCCCTTCTTCACCTTTCTGGTTTTGAAGATGTCAGCATGGATGAGATTAAGAGCTTCCGTCAATGGGGTTCAAAAACACCTGGTCACCCAGAATTTGGCCATACAGCAGGGATTGATGCTACGACAGGTCCTCTAGGACAAGGAATCTCAACTGCCACTGGTTTTGCCCAAGCAGAACGTTTCTTGGCAGCCAAATATAACCGCGAAGGCTACAATATCTTTGATCACTATACTTACGTTATTTGTGGAGACGGAGATTTGATGGAAGGTGTCTCAAGTGAGGCGGCTTCATACGCAGGCTTGCAAAAACTAGACAAGTTGGTTGTTCTTTATGATTCAAATGACATCAACTTGGATGGTGAGACAAAAGATTCCTTTACAGAAAGTGTTCGTGATCGTTACAATGCCTACGGTTGGCATACTGCCTTGGTTGAAGATGGAACAGACTTGGAAGCAATCCAAGCTGCTATCGAAACAGCTAAAGCTTCAGGCAAACCATCTTTGATTGAAGTGAAGACTGTGATTGGATACGGTTCTCCAAACAAACAAGGAACTAATGCTGTACACGGTGCTCCTCTTGGAGCAGATGAAACTGCAGCAACTCGTCAAGCTCTCGGTTGGGACTATGAACCATTTGAAATCCCAGAACAAGTTTATGCTGATTTCAAAGAACATGTTGCAGACCGTGGTGCATCAGCTTATGAAGCATGGGCAAAACTGGTTGCTGACTATAAAGAAGCTCACCCAGATTTGGCTGCAGAAGTAGAAGCCATCATCGACGGACGTGATCCAGTTGAAGTGACCCCAGCAGACTTCCCAGCCTTAGAAAATGGCTTCTCTCAAGCAACTCGTAATTCAAGTCAGGATGCCTTGAACGTTGTAGCTGCTAAGTTGCCAACCTTCTTAGGAGGTTCAGCTGACCTTGCTCACTCGAATATGACTTATATCAAGACTGACGGACTTCAAGATGATGATAATCGCTTGAACCGTAACATTCAGTTTGGTGTTCGTGAATTTGCTATGGGAACGATCTTGAACGGGATGGCCCTTCACGGTGGACTTCGTGTATACGGTGGAACTTTCTTCGTCTTCTCTGACTATGTGAAGGCGGCTGTCCGCTTGTCAGCCTTGCAAGGACTTCCTGTGACTTATGTCTTTACCCACGATTCAATCGCAGTTGGTGAAGATGGTCCAACTCACGAACCAGTTGAGCACTTAGCAGGTCTTCGTGCTATGCCAAATCTAAATGTTTTCCGTCCAGCAGATGCGCGTGAAACGCAAGCAGCTTGGTACCTTGCAGTGACAAGTGACAAAACACCAACTGCCCTTGTCTTGACACGTCAAAACTTGACTGTTGAAGAGGGAACAGATTTCGACAAGGTTGCTAAAGGTGCTTATGTTGTCTATGAAAATGCAGCAGACTTTGATACAATCTTGATTGCGACAGGCTCAGAGGTTAATCTTGCTGTCTCAGCAGCTAAAGAATTGGCTAGTCAAGGCGCAAAAATCCGCGTAGTCAGCATGCCATCTACAGATGTCTTTGATAAACAAGATGCAGCTTACAAGGAAGAAATTCTTCCAAATGCAGTCCGCCGTCGTGTTGCAGTCGAAATGGGTGCAACTCAAAACTGGTACAAATACGTTGGTCTTGATGGTGCCGTTCTCGGTATTGATACTTTCGGAGCCTCTGCACCAGCACCAAAAGTATTGGCAGAATATGGCTTTACTGTTGAAAATCTTGTAAAAGTCGTTCAAAACTTGAAATAATTCTAAAAATCAGGGCGCAAGCTCTGGTTTTTTCTTACTAGAAAAGCAAGGTACAATCTTGTAAAAGTAGCTGAAATTTGATATAGTAGTCCTATGTAAAAGACAAAGGAGAAGACAATGAATCCAAATTATACATTTTTAATCATGCTAGCCCTTATGGTGGGCTTGATGTTCTTTACGCAACGCTCTCAAAAGAAACAAGCACAAAAACGTATGGAAAGCTTGAATAAATTACAAAAAGGCTATGAAGTTATTACAATCGGTGGACTTTATGGAACAGTCGATGAAGTAGATACTGAGAAGAGAACAATTGTTCTTGATGTAGATGGAGTTTACTTGACTTTTGAACTAGCTGCTATCAAGACCGTATTACCACTTAAAGAAACAACTTCACTCGAAGGTGCAATTGAAAAATAAGACGGGATCACGAACTCCCGTTTTTCTATAAAAGAAAGGAAATGGGATGAAAAAACTAGTCTTTGTCTGTCTGGGAAATATTTGCCGCAGTCCTATGGCTGAGTTTGTTATGAAATCGATGACAGATAACTACGAAATCCAAAGTCGAGCGACTTCCTCTTGGGAACATGGCAATCCGATTCATAGGGGAACTCAAGGGATTTTTCAAGAGTATGAGATTCCTTATGAAAAAGGCAAGACATCGCTTCAGATTAGTAAGGAAGATTTTGAAGCCTTTGATTATATTATCGGAATGGATGCTTCAAATGTTTCTGACCTACGTCAGATGTGTCCAGTAGGCTTGCAAGATAAGATTTACTCATTTGCATCTGAAAGTGTTCCAGATCCTTGGTATACAGGAGATTTTGAGGAAACCTATCAGCGTGTTCAAGAGGGCTGTCAAGCTTGGTTAGAGCGTTTAGAAAAGGAGAGTAAAGATGGAAAATCTTAAGAATTTTTACGAGAAGTATCGTGTCTATCTGACTCGTCCACGTTTAGAGCTTTTAGCAGTAGTTGCCATTGTTTTCTGTGCTGTACTCGTCTTTTTTCTAAATATTCCCGGAAAAGGTGTTCTAAAGCTTGATAATGGAACGATTGTTTACGACGGAAGTCTTGTCCGTGGTAAAATGAATGGCCAAGGTACCATTACCTTCCAAAATGGAGACCAATATACAGGTGGTTTCAATAATGGAGCCTTCAATGGAAAAGGAACTTTTCAATCTAAAGAAGGCTGGACTTACGAAGGTGATTTTGTAAATGGTCAGGCTGAAGGAAAAGGGAAACTAACAACAGAACAAGAAGTCGTTTATGAAGGGACTTTTAAACAAGGCGTTTTTCAACAAAAATAAAGCCTCCTTATCAAAGTAGGTATTGTTAGAATCTCGAAGTAAGCGCTTACCTGTAAATTCCTTTCTTTCCAAGCTCCCCTTCCAAGTAAGTTTGTGAAATAAAAAAATATTTGAAATAAATTTCACAAACTTTAAATAAAAAAACTTGATAAGTAAAGAAAATGAGAAAAAATTCACAAACAATAAAAAAATTCTTTGTGAAATGTTTATGAAATTGTTTACAAAGTTGAAATAATGCGATATAATAAACTTGTGAAAAAATTAACAAAGGATATCGATCCTTGAAAGCTATGGAGGAAAATATGGCTGATAAAAAAACTGTGACACCAGAGGAAAAGAAACTCGCTGCTGAAAAACATGTAGATGAGTTGGTGCAAAAAGCTCTAGTTGCTCTTGAAGAAATGCGTAAGTTGGATCAAGAGCAGGTTGACTACATCGTAGCTAAAGCGTCAGTGGCAGCTTTGGATGCCCACGGAGAATTGGCTATACATGCCTATGAAGAAACAGGACGTGGTGTATTTGAAGATAAAGCAACTAAGAACTTGTTTGCTTGTGAACACGTAGTAAACAATATGCGCCACACTAAAACAGTTGGTGTTATTGAAGAAGATGATGTAACAGGATTGACTCTTATTGCTGAACCAGTTGGTGTTGTTTGTGGTATCACTCCAACAACAAACCCAACATCAACAGCAATCTTCAAATCATTGATTTCATTGAAGACCCGTAACCCAATCGTCTTTGCCTTCCACCCATCAGCACAAGAATCATCTGCTCATGCAGCTCGTATCGTCCGCGATGCAGCGATTAAAGCAGGAGCGCCTGAAAACTGTGTACAGTGGATTACTCAACCATCTATGGAAGCAACAAGTGCCCTTATGAACCACGAAGGTGTTGCAACAATCCTTGCAACAGGTGGTAATGCCATGGTTAAAGCAGCTTACTCATGTGGTAAACCAGCTCTTGGGGTAGGTGCCGGAAACGTTCCAGCTTATGTTGAAAAATCAGCTAACATTCGCCAAGCTGCACACGATATCGTCATGTCTAAATCATTTGATAACGGTATGGTCTGTGCCTCAGAGCAAGCGGTTATCATTGATAAAGAAATTTACGATGAATTTGTAGCAGAGTTCAAATCTTACCACACTTACTTTGTAAACAAAAAAGAAAAAGCACTTCTTGAAGAGTTCTGTTTCGGCGTAAAAGCAAACAGCAAAAACTGTGCTGGTGCAAAATTGAACGCTGACATCGTTGGTAAACCAGCAACTTGGATTGCAGAACAAGCAGGATTTACAGTTCCAGAAGGAACAAACATTCTTGCTGCAGAGTGTAAAGAAGTTGGTGAAAACGAGCCATTGACTCGTGAGAAATTGTCACCAGTTATCGCAGTTTTGAAATCTGAAAGCCGTGAAGATGGTATTACTAAGGCTCGTCAAATGGTTGAATTTAACGGTCTTGGACACTCAGCAGCTATCCACACAGCTGACGAAGAATTGACTAAAGAATTTGGTAAAGCTGTTAAAGCTATTCGTGTTATCTGTAACTCACCTTCTACTTTCGGTGGTATCGGGGACGTTTACAATGCTTTCTTGCCATCATTGACACTTGGATGTGGTTCTTACGGACGCAACTCAGTTGGGGATAACGTTAGTGCCATTAACCTCTTGAACATCAAAAAAGTCGGAAGACGGAGAAATAACATGCAATGGATGAAACTTCCTTCAAAAACATACTTTGAACGTGATTCAATTCAATACCTTCAAAAATGTCGTGACGTTGAACGTGTCATGATCGTTACTGACCATGCCATGGTAGAGCTTGGTTTCCTTGATCGTATCATCGAACAACTTGACCTTCGTCGCAATAAGGTTGTTTACCAAATCTTTGCTGATGTAGAACCAGACCCAGATATCACAACTGTAAACCGTGGTACTGAGATTATGCGTGCCTTCAAACCAGATACAATCATTGCTCTTGGTGGTGGATCTCCAATGGATGCTGCTAAAGTAATGTGGCTCTTCTACGAACAACCAGAAGTGGACTTCCGTGACCTTGTCCAAAAATTCATGGATATCCGTAAACGTGCCTTCAAATTCCCATTGCTTGGTAAGAAGACTAAATTCATCGCAATCCCAACAACATCTGGTACAGGATCTGAAGTAACACCATTTGCCGTTATCTCTGATAAAGCAAACAACCGTAAATACCCAATCGCTGACTACTCATTGACACCAACTGTAGCAATCGTAGACCCTGCCTTGGTATTGACAGTTCCTGGATTTGTTGCTGCGGACACTGGTATGGACGTATTGACCCACGCGACCGAAGCTTACGTATCACAAATGGCTAGCGACTACACTGACGGTCTTGCGCTTCAAGCCATCAAGCTTGTATTCGAAAACCTTGAAAGCTCAGTTAAGAACGCAGACTTCCATTCACGCGAGAAAATGCATAACGCTTCAACAATCGCTGGTATGGCCTTTGCCAATGCCTTCCTAGGTATTTCTCACTCAATGGCTCATAAGATTGGTGCGCAATTCCACACAATCCACGGTCGTACAAATGCTATCTTGCTTCCATACGTCATCCGCTACAACGGTACACGTCCAGCCAAGACAGCAACATGGCCTAAGTACAACTACTACCGTGCAGATGAAAAATACCAAGATATCGCACGCATGCTTGGCCTTCCAGCTTCTACTCCAGAAGAAGGTGTGGAATCTTACGCAAAAGCTGTCTACGAACTTGGTGAGCGCGTAGGTATCCAAATGAACTTCAAAGCACAAGGAATCGATGAAAAAGAATGGAAAGAACATTCTCGTGAATTGGCCTTCCTTGCTTATGAAGATCAATGTTCACCAGCTAACCCACGTCTTCCAATGGTTGACCACATGCAAGAAATCATCGAAGATTCTTACTATGGTTACAAAGAAAGACCAGGACGCCGTAAATAATTGTTTATCAGCCTAGAGGCAGGAATTTCCTGTCTCTTTTTTGTCGTTTTCACCAAACTATGATAGAATATAAAAAATTATATTTTTAAAATATAGGAGAAAACCGAAGGAATGAACAGTTTTGGTGAAAAAGTAAGAGGTTTAAGAGAGGAAAAAGGACTTAGTCGTCCAGTTTTTTGCGGGGATGAGTCTGAATTATCAGTCCGTCAGTTGGTGCGTATAGAAAAAGGAGAATTTCGCCCGACGATAAAAACACTAGAATATATTGCAGAACGATTAGAAATTCCGTCATACGTCTTGATGCCAGATTATAAGGAATTACCTAAACGCTACCAAGAATTAAAGTACTTTCTTTTACATCATCCTGACTATGGAGACAAGGAGTTGCAGGAACAAAAGGAAGAATATTTCGATGAGATTTTTGAGAATTTTTATGATGATTTGCCACGTGATGAGAAGATGATAGTGGATTGTCTTCAAGCAATAGATGAAGTGAGAGCGACTAGTAATTCCTTATATGGAAGCAGTGTGATTGAGGACAGTCTTCAAGACTTACTATCCAGAGATGTATATAGGGCTGAGGAATTGTTGAAATTGAGACTGTATTTCAACTGTCAGTTAATGGATGGTTTAAATGTGGGTGAGATAAAAGAATCTGAGTATGAAACCATTCTTTGTTTTCATGATAAATTAAGTTCTCAGGTTGATAAGATAGAGTTCGATTGTTTGGACTTACTTAGAGATTCCTTGTTAGCTTCTTTAGCTTGTATAGAAATTATGGGGCTGTTTCATTATTTTAAGAGGGCAGTCGAGACCTTAAATAAAATAGGGCAAAAAACACGAGATTTTCAAAAACAACCGATTGTCTTGATGGTGGAGTGGAAATATTATATTCAGACGGATTATGAAACAGCCAAACAAAAGTATGAAGAAGCAAAAATGATGGCGAGGATGTTTGGCAATGAGAAGTTAATCGTTAGTTTAGATAATGAATGGAGCGAAGACTTAGAAAGGTATTGTTAAATGCTTTATAGGAGTGACATTTCTGTTATAGGGAATGTCTTTTTTTGTACATTTTTTGATAAAATGTTATAATAAATGCATATGTTTGTTTGGTTATCAAAGTTTTTGGAATGATCCTAGAGGTAAAGAGAAGTGAATGAATTAGGAGAGAAGGTACGAATCCTTAGAGAGGAGAAAGGACTTAGTCGTCCAGTTTTTTGCGGGGATGAGTCTGAACTATCAGTGCGTCAGTTGGTGAGGATCGAAAAAGGAGAATTTCGACCGACGATAAAAACCCTAGAATATATTGCAGATCGATTAGAAATTCCGTCCTATGTCTTGATGCCAGATTATAAGGAATTGCCTAAACGCTACCAAGAATTAAAGTACTTTCTTTTACATCATCCTGACTATGGAGACAAGGAGTTGCAGGAACAAAAGGAAGAATATTTCGATGAGATTTTTGAGAATTTTTATGATGATTTGCCACGTGATGAGAAGATGATAGTGGATTGTCTTCAAGCAATAGATGAAGTGAGAGCGACGGATAATGAACAGTATGGAATAGCGCTTTTAGATGAATCTTTTGAGGAACTATGGAATCAAAGAGAATTTTCCTTTTCAGACCTTTTAAAAATTAGATTGTATTTTTTGTGTAGTTATTTAGAAAATATAAAAAAAGGACAGTTATCTATTAGCGAACAGCAGAAACTTCAATTAATGTTTCAAAAAGTGTGTAATAACGTAGAAAATAGCGGTACAGATGATTTATTTCTTGTTCGTGATGTATTATTTGCAGGGCTGGGAAGTTGTGAATTATTGAATGACTTAGAGTTATTTAAGTTAGCTGTGGAAAAACTTAATTGGATTTCTGAAAAAACACGAGATTTTCAAAAGCAACCGATTGTCTTGATGGTGGAGTGGAAATATTATCTTCAGACTGATTATGATACGGCAAAACAAAAGTATGAAGAAGCAAAAATGATGGCGAGGATGTTTGGCAATGAGAAGTTAATCGTTAGTTTAGATAAGGAATGGAGTAAGGATAATAAAAGAGTCTAAGGAAAAACTTGACAGGAGAAAATGAAGTAAATGTTTTCACAATAAAAGGCATAATATCAGTCATACAAAAACTTTGATATTATGCCTTTTATTATGGAAAGACGTTTTAAATGTTAGCTTTGAATTGAATTTTTGTCTAGTCTAATTTATATTATATTTTGAGAAATGTAATATTTTTGAAGATTAGTTTAGATAGCTTTTTTCTCTAATTTTACCAGTTTAAATAAAATAGTGACATTTCTGTCATTGGAGAATTTTTTATAAACTGATATAATCCAATATGTAAGCAAGAGGCTTACTAATTTTTGCTTACTTGAAAAGTTATTGAATAATGTAATTTATCATTAACTTCATTTATAACAAAGGAGGTAGTTAAAGATGGTTCAGTTTTTTTCACTTTTAGGAACGTTGCTTTGGTGGAAATAGACAATCGTTGCTATTTTTATGAAGGTGAGAAGCATGCTAGAATTTGAAAGAATAGATAATATTTTATTAGCTGGCATGTCAGAAGTAGGAGATGTACTGCTCATTCGACAAACGCTATCAACTCTTCTTCAAGTAGAAATAAGAGTTAACGGCTATTTATTGGATTTGATTACAATAAAACCCCAGATATTAAAAGTCTATCCATTAGTCGGTATAGCAAATAATGCACTTATTATTGTACGAGAAGTAAATGAGGGACTTGATATGACGTTGGAGAGTAATAGAACATTTAGAGATTTTGATTTTTTTAGAAAATTAAAATAGAAATTTAAAAAGGAGAAATAAAATATGTGGCGTTGGGTATGGAAAATTGTAAAATGGATTCTGATTAGTTTGCTATGGGAAGCTATCTGGGGCTGGGTTAAACAATGGTTTAGTAAATAGGAGGAATTATTATGTGGAGTTTCGTATGGAGAATTATCAGATGGATTATTATTGACTGGATTTTAACAGCAATTTGGGGCTGGGTTAAACAGTGGTTCTAGTTTAGAAATTAATAGAACAGAGTTGATTTTTACATAAAATATTAGTAAAATTAGAAATTAATATAAAAAAATAATTGATAGTTATGTCTCAGTTTGAAAATGGGCATTCTCAAAAAGATTATAGACATAACTATCAACTATTTTAATTATAATATAAAAGGAGAAAAAATGAAAGTAGAGAACATTTCGTATAGGATAAATAGTAGGATACTGTTTAACAATATTTCTTTTGATACTTCAAATTCAGGTCTTACACTGATTGCTGGAAAAAATGGCTCAGGAAAGTCAACATTATTGAAAGTATTACTAGGAATTGTTCAACCATATTCTGGCTCATTGATTTCTGAAGAAAAAGTTAGCTATGTTCCAGATTCTTCGGACAACTATTTCATTGGTTTATCTCCTAATTTATTATTCGGATTTTTACAGAAACAATTTTTTATTGAAACAAATTTGTTCGAAGAACGGTTAAGAGAATTACGAGAACAATTTTATTTGAATGAGAAATTAATGACACAAACAATTCAATCATTGTCATTAGGAGAAAAGAAAAAAGTAATGCTTATAGCAGCATTTTTATTGGATTCGGACTTGTATGTTATGGATGAACCTTTATCAGGTTTAGATCAAATTTCGGTTGAAAATCTGCTTCAATTGATGGAGCAAAAGATAAATCTAGGCAAACACTTCATTATTGTAAGTCACGAGAGGCAAGAAATTTTACCGACAGTTGATCAGATTATTTCTTTGTAGAGGAAAGTTATATGGAAAAGTTTTATTATTCTATCACTCTATTATTCCTATCTCGACAGGGATACTGGAATGATTCGAATAATGTCAAGGAATTATCTTTGCTTCAATCGACCTACAAATATTTTTTTTCATCTGTTAGTTTGATTTTTATATTTTGTTTTGCTAAACAAGAAGTTTATAAGCTATTAAGTGAAAATCAAATTTGGGGTATCCTATCATACTTTGAATTAGTAAAAATACTTGTTCCTGCAATTTTGTTATTAGGAATAATTTATGAAAATATTTATGTTTTAAAAACTAAAACAGAGAGTACAATGAGGATATTTTTCAATGTCACAGGGAGAGAATTTTGGAATATAGTATTTTTAAAGAATTTAATTCTAGTTTCTCCCATCTTAGTAGTTATTTTTTTCTATGATATTTCTTTAGGAATATTTGCGTGCCTACTTGTTTTTTTACTTAATAGTATATTTTTTATATCGAAAATCAGGTATGTTAGGCCAAGGTTTAAAAAATCGTTTAGTATGACCTATTTATTATCTGTCGTTGATGGTTTGACGGTGTTTAAAGCGATGACTATACCTGTATTTTCAACTTTTATGTTTATGTTCATGTGGTTGGTTTTACCAGATTTTTTAGGCATTGATATCTCGAATAAAGCGATGATATTGAATACAGCTTTATTTTCAGGGACAGTATTTTTTAGCAATAAAGGGATAAATTTTTATTTTCTTACTTTAAATAAGGACTTCCCTTATCTGAAGGCTGTGGGGGTCAATCTTAATAAGTTTATAAAAAAAAGAATTTGGTCTTTAAATTTTATTAGTATCTTAGTTCCGTCGATCTCGCTATATTTCTTTTTAAATTATCTGGGGTACGGTTTTATAGATATTTCCCTATTTCTTTTCGGAGTTTCTCTAGCATATTTTTTATGCCAAGGGATACAAATGTTAGAGATAATTATATTTAGAAAGTATCATTTCAAGAATGCGAAAGAATTAGATGCTTTTTCAATTCCTATAAATACAAGGATAACGTTGTACATTATTCGCTTCGTACCAGTTATGGTTTGCTTATTATTCAATCAAATTAAACTATTTGGTTTATGGGGCTTGATATTGTTAAATATAGTTTATATCAGTATTATTTATTGTAGTTTATATCGACATATGTTGTCAAAAGTAATTAAAGGAGATAAGAATGTCCATTTTATCCATTAAAAATATTTCAAAATTTTATGCCTTGGACGGTAAACATCAAGAACAGGCTTTAAAGAATATAAACCTGCAGATTGCAA
>OBUY01000258.1_pt1 | contig 26229 bp, 18 predicted proteins | sample 1475781 | NCBI WGS metagenome assembly OBUY01 (sample SAMEA2579912, study PRJEB22360) | human gut metagenome | biome: human gut; feature: human-associated habitat; material: faeces | place: Denmark | collected 2008/2010 | reverse complement strand
CTTGACTAGTACAGAAATGGTCATTACTGTTGCTATTGTTGTGGCAGGTACATTACTTACTCGTTTTGGAGCTTTCCTCGTGTTTCCACCAGGAAAAAAGGCGCCAGATTTTGTGCTCTTTTTAGGCAAGGCTTTGCCGGCTGCCGTTATGGGTATGCTTGTGGTATATACCTTTAAGGAGACCGTTGTTTTATCGTATCCATATGGTATTCCTGAGCTTATTGCCTTACTAGTTACGGTAGGATTACATTTATGGAAACGTAATATGCTCGTATCGATTGCGGCAGGAACAGTTATCTATATGATACTTATACAAGTCGTCTTTAATGTGCCTAAATAAATTACAATAAAATAAACCACTTATATCTAACCTTTTGGGGCAGAAGTATAAGTGGTTTTCTTTTTTATTTTAGTTGTAATAATCTTTCAAGACCTGGTGCGGTATGGTGATCTTCCAAGAAGTCTTGTTGATCTAATAACTCCATAACGTCCATGTCGATGTTAGTAAGCTTGAAGTCGAACACATCAAAGTTAGCTTCCATATGGCTTACGTTATTTGCCTTTGGCAATGGAATGATGCCTCGTTGGATGTGCCAACGTAAGATGATTTGGTGTTTACTAACGCCGTACTTTTCAGCCAAGCTCTTGATGATAGGGTGGTCAAATACAGGTTGGCGATCACGAGTAAATGGAGACCACGCCATGCCTACTACTTGATGCTTACGCATTAATTGTAATAAGGATTGACGTTGGTTAAACGGGTGGCACTCGATTTGGTTCACCACAGGTTTTACATTACAGTGGTATAGCAAGTCGATGAGGCGATCTTCGTAGAAGTTAGAGAGACCTAGACCACGCAATACATTTTGGTCGTATAACTCCTCCATAGCGCGCCAAGAACCATAATAGTCGCCAAGGGGTTGATGTACGAGCATAATGTCGATATAATTAGTGTCTAATTTCTTTAGAGAGCTTTCAACAGCGCGCATTGTATTATCATAGCCTGCGTCGGTGTGCCAAATTTTTGTAGTAATAATGATATCTGTACGATTAACACCAGATGCTTTGATGCCTCTGCCAACGGCCTCTTCGTTACCGTAGTAGGCGGCTGTATCGAGCAAGCGGTAACCTACGCCAAGTGCATTAGCAACGGCTTGTTCTGTTTCCCCTTCGCTACCTGTCTTGTAGGTACCATAACCGATAGAGGGAATGAAGCTGCCGTTATTTAATATTCTAAAGTCCATCCGTTCTTCCATGAGAACCTCCGTTATATCCATAAATTAAAGGAATTAGCTTTCATACAATTCTAATTGATTTTATGATATACTAAGGTATTGATAAAAATCAATATGACAGGAAGTGACAGAATGAAATTAAAACGAATTTATTCTGTAGTTGCTATGCTTGGTGTTGTGATGATGGCCTTGGCCATTGCTGGTTGCGGTACGAAAACTGTATCTGTTGCTGATGTAACATACAAGGATATGCCGCTACAGATCCATAATGATGCCAATGTAACCGCTCTTAATAAGGCGACGGTAACGCCGACGTTGACGGGGCAGGTCGCGTATGCTGTGAAAGTAGGCGATCAAGTACAACAAGGTCAAACCTTGGCTACTGTAGATACATCGGCCTTACAGCAACAGCTAGCATCCTTACAAGGTCAGTTAGCACAAGCGCAAGCTCAGTCCTATGCGACATCCGTTACAACTACGACGGCAGCGTCTGTAGATAGTGGTCAATTAGCACAAGCTCAAAAGATGCGTGAAGCGGGTATGATTACTCAAAAAGAATATGATCGCATTGTAGAGCGGTCTCAACCACAAACTACGACAGTAACAACTGGCGGTGGCGGCGGTGGCGCCAATACGGCGGCTATTGAGGCTCAAATTGCTCAAGTATCTGCACAAATGGCAGCATCTACAATCGTAGCGCCTATAGCTGGTACAGTGACTGCTATTTACAATGAAGATCGTCAAATGGCCATTGCAGATCGTCCGTTCATGATGATTCAACAATCTACACCGATGGTAGCTTCTCTTAGCATCCCTCGTGATGCGGCGATGAAATTGGGGACACCAGATGCTAAAAAGGGTATTAAGGTACTCCTCAAGGTTGGTGACCAAGAATTACCAGGTGAATTGACCTATGTAGATGTGACTCAGCCAGAAAATGTGCCAAGCGTTCTTGTGAAAGCTACTTTTAACAATGACAAAGGCCTTATCAAGGCTGGTGAGTTCTATACGCTCATCATCGAGTCAGATATAAAAGCGAAGATGCTCACTGTACCAAGCAAAGCGGTTCGCGAAAACCAAGACGGCAAATACGTATATGTATTGACTGAAAATAATACGGTTGACGTACGTGTCGTTGAGGTCGGTATGACAGAAGACGATGATGTAGCCATTATTTCAGGCCTAAACGAAGGCGATAAGGTAATTACAACCGACGGAAACTTTGAATTAGGTGAATCTGTTAAATTATAATGAAGAACCATGTGGTTGTATGTACCCATGGTAAATACCTCGACTGAGGAATTTGATAGGAGGGATTATTATTTTAGAATTTAAACGTTTTGAACTAAGAGACAAACCATTAATCGATAAATATTTTGAACAACATCATTACGAAGCATCTGATAATTGCTTTACTACATTATTTATGTGGCAAGATGCGTATGGTATTCGTTGGGCTGAGGAAAACGGCGTATTGTATATCCAAGGTGGCGGTAAACGTGAACCATTCCTATTGCCTCCGTTTGCCGGTAAAGATGCAAAGTTCCTTGATGGTTTGTTACGCGCTAAAGAATGGTTCGTAGAAAATAATTTGCCATTCCGTTTCAAAGGTATTAGCAAAGTTGTAAAAGAGCGTATGGAAGAGTTATGTCCTGGTCGTTATGAATTTACACCTGACCGCGACAACTACGAATACATTTACAAATCTGAAGATCTTATCAACTTATCTGGTAAGAAGTTCCGTCAAAAGAAAAACCATTTGAACCAATTCCGCATGCAATATTCTAACTATGAATATATGCCAATCACTGAAGATATCATTCCATTGTGCCGCGAAACAGCAGCATCTTGGGTAGAAACTCATCATGAAGAAGGTATCGAAGATGAATTGGTTGCTATTAACTTATTATTCGATAATTGGGAAACACTAGGGCTTAAAGGTGGCGCCATCAAATTGTTTGGCCGCGTTGAAGCTTTCAGTATCGGTGAATTATTGAATGATAAAATGGCGTTGATTCACATTGAAAAAGCAAATCCAGATATCCGTGGTTTGTATCAAGCGATCAATAATGAATTCATTCGTCATGAATTTAGCGAAGTAGAATTCATCAACCGCGAAGAAGACATGGGCTTGCCTGGTCTTCGCCAAGCAAAAGAATCTTACAATCCAGATCATTTTGCTGAAAAATATGACGCAGTATATGCTAATGAAGCAGATAATGCAACAGGCGGTAAATAAAAATCTGAGCTATGAAGTCGATGCGCTTCATAGCTCATTTTTGTTATAATAGAGGTGTTAGCCTATCTATTTGATTATATTTTGCATCATCATGGTGATGCCACAGATAGAGAGTAGTTTTTATACTATAACGAGGATATACTTATGGAATATAGAATTGCAACAGCTCAAGATACGCCACATGTGGAAAATCTATGGGCGTACTGCTTTGAACCAAAGGAAGATCCATTCTTCCAATATTACTTTACAAATTGCTATGAACCAGAAAATACAATGGTTGGTCTTGAACAAGGTCAATTGTTGAGTACCGTTCATTTGCGTCAATATAATATCAATGTTCGTGGTGCTGTATTGCCTACTAGCTACATGGTTGGCGTAGCAACACATCCAGCGGCTCGCCGTGGTGGCGTAGGTGGTGCCTTGCTAAAGTCTTCTCTTGAAGAACTTCGCAACCGCGGTCAAGCATTGACGATTTTAATGCCTTCCAAGGCTGCATTCTACCAACAATATGGTTGGGAACTCTATGCACATCAATGGGTAAATACGATGTCTCTTGAAGACTTGCGCCCTATGACGGATAAATCCTTGAGCTTTGGCCTGCTAAATAGCGTAGATCAATGGACCTTATTGGACCCTGTATATAAAGCATATACAGCTCGTCTTTCTGGCTATGCTGAGCGCGGTGAAAAGGAATGGAAACGCTTGCTCGGTAGCTTCTTTGCAGAAGGCGTGAATATCGCTGTAGTGCGCAATGATGAAGGTGTTATCGAAGGATATGCGGTATATCGCTTAGGTCAACCTGAAATTCCTGTTTCTGAATTAGTTTACACTACACGTCGTGCCCAACGAGCATTGTTGAACTACTTCTATAATCACCGTTCTCAAGGCACTACGATTCGTTGGAATGAAGGCCTTCACGATACGTACTATCGCTTCTATCCTGATGGTAAATGCGGACATGCTACGATGCCGTACATGATGAGCCGTATTGTAGATGTGAAAGCTGCTTTCGAATCCATTCCTGTAAACCCAGAGGCTTTGATGATGCCTATTACAATGACCTTTGGTGTGAAAGATAGCCTTTGTGAGTGGAATGAAGGGTGCTATGAAGTCCAATATGGCGGCGCATTGACACCAACTGTTAAAAAGGTGTCTGACACATTAGATGGGGACGTAGATATTACTGTTGAAGTCGGTGCTTTGAGCCAACTCTTAATGGGCACATTAACCGCTCGTGATCTTGCGTTTGAAGGTAAACTTTCAGCTAATGAGGAATGGCTAGAATTCTTCGATATTCTCTATCCTGAACAAAAAACATATATTAACGAATGGTGGTAATATGAGCTGGAAAACGTATACAGTGAAAGAACCAACAGAATTGACGGTCTCTAAATATGTAAAGGAACGCTTTTCATTATCCTCTCGAGATATTCAAATGATGTTCCGCAAGAAACGGGTGAAAGTAAATAGCCGTGTAGCCCATTCCCAGCGCTCCCTCAAAAAGGGTGATGTATTAACTTTGGAATTACCACAGGATAAGGACTATGGCGTCGATGTAGAAAAAGGTCCCATTACAGTTCTCTACGAAGATGCTCATACCTTGGTGGTTGATAAAGCTCCATTCATGCTTGTTCATCCAGCGGGACAAACTAAATCTGGTACATTGAGTAACTATGTGGCTGGGTATTATGCGAAAAAAGGTGTAGTTCACAAGGTGCGCCCTGTACATCGTCTTGACCGAGACACATCTGGTTGTATTCTCTTTGGTAAAACAAAGGAAGCTCAGCAATATTACACTGATGAATTACAAGCTGGTCGTATCGACCGTATCTACACAGGCTTAGTAGAAGGCTGTATTAACGAAGATGGCGTAGTTGATGAACCTATTGGTATTGACCCAGTATTTGATAATCGCCGTGTCATCGATGAATTTGGTCAACCGGCTCAAACGGAATATACCGTTCTTGGTCACGAAGGCGAACATACGCTATTGAAGTTTAAATTATTAACCGGTAGAACACATCAAATCCGCGTGCACATGGAACACATCGGACATCCTATTGTTGGCGACGCCATGTATGGGGCACGTAATAAACCCTATACACGTCAATGCTTACATGCGTCAGAACTCACCTTTGTACCCTATGGTAAGGACGAGCCTATAACGGTAAACTGTGAAGTAGGGGATGACTTTGGACATGAAAAGTAATAATTGCTTTTCTAATTTTCATCAATTATAATTTATATGATGATGTGGTCATAGAGCATGCCACATCTTCTTGTATACAAAAAACAATAGTGATAAAAATGCATAGTCTATGACTTAAAGTCATAGACTATGTTTTTTTTATATTTTCAATTCACAGTGGACAGGAGTATACTATGTATAGACAAAAATTCTATAGAATTTAAAAATTAGATGAGGTTATGGACGGTTACAGCCGATAATATCACTATAGAATGGATTCTTTAGAAGTAGTTTATAGTTATACTTTCACCAAGACCGAACGGAACGATGCCGCAGCGCTTGGGATGATCAAGTGATATGAAGGAGTGCACGTTATGGATATGAATCAGAGCACAATCGAGCAACAACGTCTAGATCAAGCTAGACTTGAAGCCAATGGTATGTACAGCAGCCAATTTGAAAAGGATGCGTGCGGCATGGGCTTTGTCGTTAATATTAAGGGTAAAAAATCCCACGATATTATCGATGATGGTTTGCGTATTTTAGAGCGCCTTGAACACCGTGGTGGTGCTGGTGCCGATAAGGACACAGGGGATGGTGCCGGTATTTTGGTACAAATTCCACATGAGTTCTTTAAACGCGAATGCGAAGTGCTTGGTATCAACTTGCCTGCAGCTGGTGAGTACGGCGTAGGGATGGTGTTTGCTCACAAATATGAAAGCCTCCGTAACGAGCAAAAACGCATTTTTGAAGAGGTTGTACGCGAAGAAGGTCAAGTTGTTCTTGGTTGGCGTGAAGTACCAGTAGATGGTACAAAGGTTGGTAAAGAAGCAGCTGCTATCCGCCCTTGGATGATTCAAATCCTCATCGGTAAAGGCCCAGACGTAACTAATAATAAAGAATTTGAACGTAAATTATATATTATTCGTAAATTAGCAGAAAAACGCATTGTTCCATTGAGCAAGGAATTATCTAGTGATTTCTATATTGCATCCTTGTCCTCTAAAACAATCGTATATAAAGGTATGTTAACACCTGGTCAATTGCGTGACTTCTATCTTGACTTGAGTGACCTTGACTTTACATCTGCATTGGCTATGGTTCACTCCCGTTTCAGTACGAATACATTCCCAAGCTGGGCTCGGGCGCATCCTAACCGTTTCTTAGTGCATAATGGTGAAATCAACACAATCCGTGGTAACGTAAACTGGATCAATGCTCGTGAAGGTAAAGCGGAATCTCCATTATTCCCGGATATTAAAAAAGTATTCCCTGTAGTAGATGACAGCGGTTCTGACTCCGCTATGTTCGATAACACATTGGAATTCTTGCACATGACAGGTCGTTCCTTGCCTCATGCGATTATGATGATGATTCCTGAACCTTGGGAACGCAATAATCTCATGAGCCAAGAAAAACATGACTTCTATGAGTTCAATAGCTTCATGATGGAACCATGGGATGGTCCTGCCGCTATGGGCTTCACTGATGGTACTGTTATCGGTGGCGTACTTGACCGTAATGGTTTGCGTCCTGCTCGTTACTATGTAACAACTGATGATCGTGTTATCATGGCCTCCGAAGTAGGTGTAGTCAATGAAAACGCTGAAAATATTCGCGCTAAAGGTCGCTTGGAACCAGGCAAAATGCTTCTCATCGATACTGAAGAACAACGTATCATTTCCGACGAAGAAATCAAACAACGCGTTGCTACTGAATTGCCATATGATGAATGGGTAAAAGAACATGTTATCCACTTGTCTGAAATTACTCAAGCTGATGAAAGCGATATTCCAAAAGTAGACGATTTGTTCAAAAAGCAACAAGCCTTTGGGTATACTCAAGAAGATCTTGTGCGTATGATCGTACCTATGGCAAAAGATGGTAAAGACCCTGTAGGTGCAATGGGTGCCGATGCTCCACTTGCTATCTTGTCTGATAAACCACAATTGTTATACAGCTACTTCAAGCAAATGTTCGCGCAAGTAACAAATCCTCCAATCGACTCTATTCGTGAGGAAATGGTTACATCTACGCGTGTTATGCTTGGTAACTCTGGTAACTTAACAGATCCTAATAAAGCTGGTACCTATGCGTTGTCCATGCGTACACCAATTCTTACAAATCAAGAATTGGCCTCCATTAAGGCTCTAGACTGCCGTCGAATGAAATCTGTTACATTGCCAATTCTCTTCGACCCAACTAAGGGTGCGGATGGCTTGCGCGATGCGTTGACTGAATTGTGCGAAAAAGCCGAAGAAGCAGCACGTACAGAGCAAAATGTATTGATTTTATCTGACCGTGGAGTTGATGAAAATCATGCACCAATTCCAGCGTTGTTAGCTGTAGCAGCTGTTCATAATCACTTAATTAGAAAAGTATTGCGCACAGAAATTGGTCTTATCCTCGAATCTGGTGAGCCTCGCGAAGTACATCATTTCTGTACATTGATCGGTTATGGTGTAACAGCTATCAATCCTTACTTGGCTCTTGAAACTGTACGCGATTTACAAGCTCGTAAACGTCTTGGTGATATTACACCTGAAGAAGCAGAAAAGAACTACATTAAAGCAGCTGTAGGCGGCATTATGAAGGTTATGTCCAAAATGGGTATCTCCACAGTTCGTTCTTACCATGGTGCACAAATCTTCGAAGCTTTGGGCTTGAACACCAACTTTATTAATAAGTTCTTCGTAAATACACCAACACGTATTGGCGGTATTGGTCTTGTAGGCGTTGCCAATGAAGCATTGGCTCGTTATGACCGTGCTTTCAAATCCGACGAATCTGTGCTTGAACCAGGTGGTTGGTATGGCCCTGTAAAAGATGGGGAAGAGCATTTGTTCAACCCTAAAACAATTGATCTTTTACAAGAATCTCTTATCAACGGTGATTACGCAAAATATAAAGAATACTCTAAAGCGATTCGCAATGATTATCATGTAACATTGCGTTCCTTAATGGAATTGAACTACCCTGTAGGCGGCGGTATTCCTATCGAAGAGGTTGAACCTGAAGAATCCATCGTAAAACGCTTTAAAGCGGGTGCTATGAGTTATGGTGCCATCAGTAAAGAGGCTCATGAAACGATTGCTATCGCTATGAACCGTCTTGGCTCTACATCTAACTCTGGTGAGGGCGGCGAAGATGTAGCTCGTTTCAAACCATTGCCAAATGGCGACAGCATGAACTCTGAAGTAAAACAAATTGCATCTGGCCGTTTCGGTGTAACTGCAAATTACCTCATCCACGCAAAAGAGTTGCAAATTAAATGCGCACAAGGTGCTAAACCAGGCGAAGGTGGTCAATTGCCAGGTAAGAAAGTATACCCTGAAATTGGGAAAGCTCGTCACTCCACTCCAGGCGTTGAACTCGTATCTCCACCACCACATCATGATATTTACTCCATCGAAGACTTAGCTGAGTTGATTTACGATTTGAAATGCGTTAACAAAGATGCTCGCATTTCCGTTAAATTAACATCTGAAGCTGGCGTAGGTACTATCGCTGCTGGCGTTGCGAAAGCAAAAGCAGACAATATCTTAATCTCTGGTTACGATGGTGGTACAGGTGCGGCAGGCCGTACATCTGTAAAACACGCTGGTGTGCCTTGGGAATTAGGCTTGTCCGAAACACATCAAACATTGATGCTCAACAGATTGCGTGACCGCGTTAAATTGGAAGTAGACTCCAAGTTGATGACTGGTTTTGACGTAGCTGTTGCGGCTATGCTTGGCGCTGAGTTATTTGGTTTCGGTACATTGCCACTCGTTGCTGTAGGCTGTAAAATGGCTCGTGTATGTAACCTCAACACATGCCCTTATGGCGTAGCGACACAAGATGAAAAATTGCGTGCTCGTTTTACAGGTAAACCTGAGTACGTAGAAAACTTGATGATCTTCATCGCTCGTGAATTGCGTGAAATTATGGCTCGCTTAGGTATACGCTCCGTAGCTGAACTAGTAGGCCGTATCGACCTTGTTCGTCAAAAATCTCAAGACGATAACTTTAAATTGTCTCGCGTTGACCTTAAACGCGTATTGTTCCACCCATACATCGATGCATCTGTAGGTCATATGCACATGATTGACCAAGATCACGAATTAGAACGCACATTGGACATGTCCAAGCTCTTGCGTATGTGCCGTCCTGCCATTGAGGACCAAAAACCAATTCGCGCTAAATTGGCTATCAACAACATTAACCGTGTTGTAGGTACCTTGGTTGGTTCTGAGGTGACACGTCGTTATGGTGAAAGCGGCTTGCCAGATAACACAATCAAGTTGAACTTTGAAGGTTCTGCTGGGCAATCCTTTGGTGCTTTCATTCCTAAAGGCATGACATTAGAACTTGAAGGTGATGCGAACGATTACCTCGGTAAAGGCTTGTCCGGTGGTACAATCACTGTATATCCGCCTAAGAAATCTATTTTCGAAGCGGACGAAAACATCCTTATCGGTAACGTTGCCTTCTATGGTGCTACATCTGGTACAGCCTACATTAACGGTGTTGCTGGTGAACGTTTCGCTGTTCGTAACAGTGGTATCACTGCTGTTGTGGAAGGCTTAGGCGACCATGGTTGTGAATACATGACTGGTGGCGAAGTACTTGTACTCGGTAAAATCGGCCGTAACTTCGCAGCAGGTATGTCCGGTGGCTATGCATACATCCTCGATTGCGATGAACGCTATGTAAATACAGGCCTCGTAGAATTACGTCCTGCTAATAATGATGACCTTAAACGGATTAAAGAATTAGTAGAACAACATGTATTGCACACTAATTCCGCTAAAGGCCGTCACATCCTTGAAAACTGGAATAACTTTGTAAACAGATTTACAAAAGTTGTACCTGTAGCATACGAAGAAATGCATGCTGCTATTGAACGCTATAAAGAACAAGGTTTATCCTTAGAAGAAGCGCAATTAGCTGCATTCAAAGAAAAATATGCAAAATAATTTCTCATCTAACTGTATCCTTTAGATAAGACATATGAAATGCCTCTATAGCTTTGACTATAGAGGTATTTTCATGTATAATATTTATATTGCAATATTGGATCATGGCAGTTCTCGGGCCTGTGCAATGGGGGCCTGTGAATCGTGTCAGGACTGAGAGGTAGCAGCACTAAGCGGTAACCTTCATGTGCCACGGGGAACCCGGGGGCTGTCGTGATCGAATATTGCAAGGCGGCCTATGGGGCCGCTTTTTTTATGCCTAATCTAAGGTTTATGATAGCTTATTGAGGATAATAGGATGTTCTTTTGACTAGTAAACATCGACATTATTTGTAAATAAAAATATTACCTTAGAATTATGCGATAAGGTCTATAAAATGAGTAAGATTTCCGTGAATATGGTATAATAAAGTATTGTAATTTTCGGAAAAAGGGGGTGTTCCAATGGCATATATTGCGTTATATCGTAAGTACCGTCCGCAGACGTTTACCGATGTGGTAGGTCAGCATCAGGTATCGGATACGTTGATGCGCGCTATCCGCGAGGATAAGGTGGCTCATGCGTATTTGTTCGCTGGTCCGCGAGGGACTGGTAAGACGAGTATGGCCAAGATTTTCGCACGCGCTATCAACTGTGAACATGGGCCAACGGATCATCCTTGCAACGAGTGTAGTGCTTGTAAATCGATTTTGAGCGGTCAGTCTATGGATGTTCTTGAAATCGACGCTGCATCCAATCGTGGTATCGATGAGGTGCGTGCCCTTCGTGAAAGCGTCAAATTTATGCCTGTTGAAGGGCGTAAAAAGGTGTTCATCATCGATGAAGCCCACATGCTTACGACCGAAGCGTGGAATGCACTTTTAAAAACTATCGAAGAGCCACCGGCTCACGTTATGTTTATCTTTGCTACTACAGAGATTGAAAAGTTACCTGTTACCATCGTATCTCGCTGTCAGCGCTATACCTTTAGACGCATTACATCTGATGATATCGCACAACGTTTATCCTATGTAGCGGAAAAGGAAGGTTTTGGCTTAGATCCTGCAGCAGCACAGCTCATCGCTGTCCATGCAGACGGCGGTTTGCGCGATGCGTTGAGTATCTTAGACCAATGTGCCGGTATGGCAACAGGTACTATTACGCCGCAAGTAGTAGAAGAACTGATCGGTCTTGTTAGCAAAGAATGGATTATTCACTTCCTGGATGCGTTGCGCAACGGGGATGGTCCCAAATTGTTGTCCTATATCCACGATGCCTTAGCAGAAGGTCGTGATGCGACGCAGATTATGGAAGCCCTCATTCAGCACGTGCGGGCCTTACTAGTTGGTAAGGTCGCTCCTGATGCGGATGAGCTCAAGGTATACGATGCCTTTAAGGCTGAGTTTTTAGCTCAAGCTGAAAGCATCGATTTTAATGAGCTTAACCAGTATGTGCGCAGTGCGCAATCCATCATGAATGATGCAAAACAGGTGGATAATCCACGAACTATCATCGAAATGGGCCTTTTAGTGCTTTGTGCTAAATTAGGTTCTGTTGATGAAAGCTTAGAAGACCGTGTATATGCATTAGAGTCTTCAGAACGATCTGAACGCAACGATTTATTGAACCGCATGGCTCAATTAGAGCAACGAGGCCCATCTGTCGCAACTGCACCTGCTTACGGTGCTAACTCCTTTGGACCGCCAGGTGGTTATGCCAATAGCTTTGTTCCTGTAGATAATGCTGCTGTACAGAATGCTTCCATGAGTAGTACTCAAAATAGTACTGTTGGTACTGTGCCGTCTCCAAGTGGAGTGGGGATGACCCCACCGCCTGCGAGTGTAGGCATGACACCTCCACCTATGGGTGCGCCTGGTAGTACACCGCCTCCTATGAATGGAGTGGGCATGGCTCCGCCTCCAATGGGCGGCGTTGGGATGGCACCACCAAGTACTGGAGGCGCTCCACAACGACCTGCTAGAAATCAAGCTAAAGGTCGTGGTAAAAAAGGTATTAGTACGCAAGCTATTATTAGTGATCAAATCTTGTCGGCTCAAGAGTATCGCAATGTACAGTCCAATGTCATTAAATACTTGAAAGACAGCAATCGCAATATGACCTCTACCGTAATTGGCCAAGGTCAACTTGTATACGTAGACCAAAGCAAGGCTGTTATGGCCTTTAAAAATACATTGCACCTCAATGTAATGACCAACGAAGTAAACTTGGCAGAAGCAGCAGATGCTTTCACCTATACACTGGGCTATCCGGTACATGTAGAAATTGTTGATGCCCTCACACAGGTCTATAAAGATTATAAAAAGGCCTCTGGTAGTACGACGCAGCACCAAGTAAAAGCGCCGCAACGTCCACCAGAACCGATGGTTGATGTACAGAAAACCTCTGGTGGTCAGCCGACGCAAATGGATTTAACAAATCCATCAGCACCACAAGGCACTAATAATGTACCAGTGGGAAATAGTTCAGCAGGAGCTAATAGCGCTCAAGGTAGTAGCGCGTCACAAGCTCAACAACCTACCGCACAGGTTGGCGGTTCAACCACTGACGAACAATCTAGTAAGCCCGATTCTGCAGCAGTAGATGCGGCAAAGGCGGCGGCTTTGGCATTCTTAGCAAAGAAAACGGGCGGTGCTACTGTAAGTGCCACAACTGGTGCTGAAACGAGTGAGGTCGGAGCAGAAACATCACCATCTGGTGGAGATGTACCGATTACATCCTTTGATGGCAGTCCGTCTGTACCAGTTCCAGATGGAGAAATCCCTATTGAGTCTTTAGCAGGTTCTATTGAAGGCGATGATATTCCTGTTCATTCCTTTGATGATGTGCCTGTAGAGGATATGGAGGAAGCTTATGTATCATCCTTGGATGATATGCCACCACACCCATTAGATAGCGTCACTGTTATTAGCGATGATGGGGAAGTCTTAGAACGCCCTATGGATAGCGGTGCACATATTGAGGTAGAAGCTGTCCCAAAGTCTAATGGGGGCGAACAGCAACAGGGAACCCCTTATCAAAGTGATGATCATGCTATGCTTTCACAAGCACCTATTGAAGTGGCGCCCATCGATAGCGTGACGGTAGCTCGTGAATACGCATGGGATCCAGAGCATATGACAGAAGAGGAGCGAAACAATCCTCTCTTGGCAGAAACATTAGAGAAATTATCTGAAGACCACGACATCATCGTCGAGGTCATCGAAGAATAAATTTTTGAGTATACCCGTTGGTCCTAAGGCCGTAGGTGACACATATGTTAAAATCTATGTCGCATGTTAGAGTTATGGGCATAGACAGTTAGTAAGGACAAGGTCCTAAAAGGAGGAATTACAATGTTTGGTAAAGGTATGGGCAATATGGCTGGCATGATGAAAAAAGTTCAAAAAATGCAAGCAGATATGAAGAAAATGCAAGAAGAATTAAAAACTCGTACAGTAGAGGCTTCCGTTGGTGGCGGTGCTGTAACAGTTATAATGAACGGTGAAAAAATCATCGAGTCCTTGAAATTGAACCCATCTGCAGTAGATCCTGAAGACGTGGAAATGTTAGAAGATTTAGTAATGGCGGCTGTCAACGAAGCTAGCAAAAAAGTAGATGACCTTTTGGCTCAAGAAATGGGCAAAGTAACTGGTGGTCTTAATTTGCCAACAGGTTTATTCTAAATGACAAACGCTTTAGAACGGCTCGTAGAGCAGTTGCGCCGCTTGCCGGGTATAGGCTCCAAGTCGGCTAGACGCTTGGCCTATCATTTGGTAGAAATGCCGAAGGAAGAGGTAGACCGTCTCGTGGAAACCATCGTAGAAGCGAAGGGGGCTACACGTCACTGTTCTATTTGCTTTAACTTATCAGCTCAAGACCCTTGTGAATTCTGTAGCAATCCGAACCGCGATCAAACGACGATTATGGTTGTTGAAACCTCTCGCGATGTCATTGCTATCGAGCGCAGTGGTGACTATAAGGGCTTATATCATGTATTGGAAGGCGCCTTGTCCCCTATGGAGGGCATCGGTGCTGACGATATTCGCGTAAAAGAATTGATTGCCCGCCTTCGTGATGGTATCGTACAAGAGGTTATCCTCGCTACTGACCCAGATGTAGAAGGGGAGGCGACAGCTCTCTATTTAGCGCGTTTATTAAGCCCAAGTGGCATTAAGGTAACGCGCATTGCCCGCGGTGTTCCTGTGGGGGGCGATATTGAATATGCCGATGAATTAACGTTAGGCGGTGCCGTAGTAAACCGCCAAGAAATGAAAGGATAATATGGGAGCTTTATTAGCATCACCGATTATTTCGGCGGTTGTATCCGTTGCTGTAGCCTACATTGCTTTCAAAGTAGCATTTTTCACCATTAAACGAGTGGCTATGAATGCAGTAACTGGTATTTTGACGTATTTAGTATGCGTTCATATCCTCAATATTCCTATGGATATTGGTTTGGGCGTATGGGCTTTAACAGCAATTCTAGGCCCTATTCCAATGCTCATTGCAGCCGGATGGTACGGCTTTTTAAAATAGGAGGACCTCATGCTTATCAATCGTGAACAACAACGCGTTATTGATGAAGTTGAACAAAATATCCTCTTGTTAGCGTCCGCTGGGACGGGAAAAACGAATACACTTGCTTATCGAGTGGCTCACCTCATCGAGGGCGGCTATGCGAAGGCGGAGAATATCTTGTGCATGACCTTTACGAATAAGGCGGCAAACGAGATGAAAGACCGCATTCAATCGCTCGTAGGCAGTCCTGCAAAGGCTGTGGAGGTTAGTACATTCCACAGCTTTTGCTTTTTCGTACTCCAACAAGAGGGGAAGCGCAATGAAACCTTGTATACGGATGTAACCATCTTTGACGAAGAGGATTGCAAGGAATTGTCTGAACCGTATCGTCCAGGTAAGTTGCGAGAAATGTCCTTTGCCAACATCATCGGCATGGTAAAAGAATATCGCTCCTTATATGGGTTCTATTCTGATGATCTCGTAGGCGATTATAAACGAACGATTGACCGTTTGCAGAAGGAACAGCGTCCTGCTATTGAGCAACAGTTCTCTAGCTTTGGAAATGTTCTCTACAGTGAACTCCATGACTTCTTGAACCATGGTCACGAATGGATTGCCGCCTATGATGAAAGCTTAGCCTCTGTACATGGTCTAGATTTCACAGATCTCATTTGCGGTGTTCATCGTCTATTCCAAGATCCTGTAGTTCGGGAGCGTTGGCGTAGCCGTTATAGCTATATCTCTGTAGATGAAATGCAAGACACAGGCGTACTAGAGTACAAGGTTCTAGAAATGCTTTGGGAAGGTAATCACGTCCTATTATGTGGGGATTATTTCCAAACCATATACGAATGGCGTGGGTCTGATCCATTCCGTTTGCTCAAGCAGTTTGATGCGGACTTTAAGCCTTTAAAAATCATTTTCTATGAAAACTACCGCTCTAACTGGACGCTCTTTACGATGGCTTTCAAAACATTACAGAATATGTTCCCTGATTTGGTAGGCTCTATCTATACTGAATTGCCTCGTGCTAATAGTGAAAGAAAGGGCAAGCCTGTTTTCATTAAAGGCTGTAAAAATAGCTATCTTGAGGGCAGATATATCTATGAAGCTATCTGCGCCTTGCCAAAGGATGCTAATATTGGCATTTTAGTGCGGGATAATAAAAAGGCACAACGGCTGAGCGACTCCTTTGAACGCCTCAACAATGAAAAGCCTGAAGATGAACGTCGTCACTTTATGATCATTGATGAGTTTAAATTCTTTAGGCGCCAAGAAATTAAAGACGTTATGGCTTACTTTAAATTGCTTATGAACTCGAATGACTCCGTCAGCGCTAAGCGCATTATAAAACGTTATGTTGCTGGTATCGGTGACGCTCGTATTGCAGCCATTGAAAGCCCTGAGACGCGTCAAGTAGGCTTAAAATTGACGGACTTTATGGATATGCCTATCTTTGAGGCAGAGCCTTATGCGAAGCTCGTCAGTGGTTTAGAAAATCATGAGGTCGTCGTGTATGACGTAGAAAGTACCGGTACCGATACGTCCCAGGATCGAATCATTCAAATTGCAGCCATCCGTATCGATGAAAACGGACAAGTATTAGAGACCTTTGAACGCTTTATTAACCCCGGCGTACCTGTGGGACAATCCGAAGAGGTACACGGCTTCTCTGATGCGTATTTACAAGAACACGGCGAAGAGCCAGCTATAGTGCTACAAGCCTTTAAGGAATTCTTCAAGAATGCCATTATCGTAGGCCATAATGTAAACTACGATGTGACTATCTTTACTAATGAATTGGCACGCCATAATTTAGGTAATCCAGAATTCAAGGCTATCTACGATACACTCGATATTTACCGTCGTTTCTATCCTAATTTGCCAAACCATAAATTGGGCTTCCTAGCATCAGAGTTTCCTATCAATCATGAGCCTACGCACAATGCGATGGACGATATCTTGGCCACAGCACAGCTTTTAATTTATGCAGTGAAAGAAAATATCGTGCCTACAACGACTGGTCGTATGGTAGCAATTAACAAGTATAAGGCTGCTTTCACCAATATTGCGTCCCAAATGGCAACGTTACGTAGAAAGGCCTATACGGAGTTACCAACGAAGTTATTGGCGTACATAATGAACCAAATGGGGGTTCTAGAATACTATAAATCCCATGGGGAAGCGGCGAAGGTAGAGCATATACGGGATCTATATCGCATTATGGAAAAACTTGATGCTGCCTATGAGGGCCCGGCTGGGTTGGCTCGATTAAATCAAATCTTGCAGATGGCGGCCCTTACCGCAGGTGAGCCAGCTCAACAGGTACGAAACGAAGATCGCATTCCTATCATTACCATCCACCAAGCAAAGGGGAGCGAGTTTGACCATGTATTCCTAGCAGGCCTTAACGAAGGTACCTTCCCAAGCCCGTTTGCCATTGCAGAAGGGCGTGAAGACGAAGAAAAGCGCTTGTTCTATGTGGCTATAACGCGCCCTAAGCAAGAGCTGACCATTACCTTTGAACAAACGAATATACGTGGCCGAGCGGTTCAACCAAGCTCGCTACTGAACTATATGCCACGAGACAATGAACTCGTAGAAAGGAGATACTAATGGCGAGAAAAATACATCGTCCCGACGATATTTTGTGGACCGTAACTGCTGCGGATTTAGATGTGGTGCATGCTAGCAAGCTTGCTGCATTAGAGTCATCTAAGAAGAAACAAGATGCGATTGAAATTCAAGATACTGTAGTTATCTCCCTAGGTGAAGTACTAGACACTAAATATCCTCGTAAGTCTTTAGTAAAGTTATTTGAGGAAAAACTAATCCACATCAACGGCCATAAAGCAACGCCAAAGGATGTTATATCCGAAGGTGACGAGATTTGGATTGCCATGGCGAAGGAAAAAATAGATCACGAACCAATCGAGATGGAATTACACGTGTTATATGAAGATGATGATCTCCTCATTGTGGATAAACCGGCTGGTGTGACAGTAAATTCTAAAGACCAAGTATCCCTTGCTAATGGTGTGGCTTACTACTTTAAAGAACATGGTATTAAGCGGAAGGTACGTTTCTTGAATCGCTTAGATAGAGATACAACGGGCTGTATTGCGATTGCTAAAAGTGGCTTAGCCCAAAGTCTTTATCAACAGCAAATGGATGATAATGCCTTTGAAAAGTGGTATATGGCTACTGTGGAAGGGATCGTAGAAGCTGATGGGGATTCATTGGTATTCCCTATGGATCGCAGTGCTGATGGGATTCATTACGAAGTAAATCCTAAGGGAAAAGAGACTCGTACAGATTATTCCGTCCTATGTAGACATCAATCACAGCCTGTGGATAAGTCTGTGAATAAGTCCAAAAATTCTGTGGATAGAGCATCAAAAAATGTGGATATAGAATTACAAAATGTGGATAAAAGTGGTCGAAATGTGGACAAATCTGTGCATAACTCCCCAGAATGTGGATATACAGAGGTTTTAGTCCGTTTGTACACAGGAAAAACACATCAAATTCGTGTGGCTTTCAGCCATATAGGTCACCCTCTCGTAGGGGATACATTATATGGGGCACAACCAACGGGGCAGCCGTTCCAATTACGTGCTCAAAAGGTTGTATTTACACACATGCGTACAGGCGAGCGTATTACGGTTACCGCATAATTTCCTCTAATTACTTTCATACTTATCACTAGGTAAGTATGAAAAAGTGCGTAATATGTATTACGTCTTAATAAATAGATCGTAATTTGTTAACAATAAATCTATACTATAGATTGTGAAGTCACAATACACCAAACACTCTAATTGAGAAATGAGAATTATTGATAATTCAGTAAAATCAATGGTTTTATAAAAATTTTTCAAAAAATATAATGACAAATGATAATCGATAAGCTATAATAGGAATGTAAATAAATTGATAGGCTTCGATTTATAGCTTAGTGAATTGAATGTAAGAGGTGTAGTTTAATATGATTTTGCAAGATAATAGTGCAGCACGTAATCGGGGGATTACGCTTGCTAGTATAAAAGGTATTATAGGTAACGTCGTTCTCGTTATTTTTAAAATGATTGTAGGCCTTGCGTCTAACTCTATCGCCATCATCCTTGATGCGGTAAATAACTTAACAGACGTTTTGTCCTCTGTATTGACCATTGTTGGTACAAAATTAGCAGCTAAGGGTGCCGATAAGGAGCATCCATTTGGTCATGGACGTATAGAATATATGACTACTATGGCCATTGCTTTCATCATCCTTGGTGCAGGCATTGGATCCCTCAAGGAATCTATTGAAAAAATTGTTCACCCTGAGGTATCTACCTTTGATGTTCCAAGCTTGGCTATTATCGCCGTTGCTATTGTGGTGAAAGTTGTAATGGGCCGTTATATTAAGGCTCAAGGTGAAAAGTATAAATCCGATGCCCTTGTAGCATCTGGTATCGATGCCCTCTTTGATGCGGTGATTACCTTTGCTACATTAGTATCTGCAGCTTTAGTATTCTTCTTTGACTTTGATATTCAAGGTTATGTAGGTGCCGCTATCTCTGTTTTAATTTTGAAAGCTGCTTATGACATTTTAAAAGAAATGTATAATCACTTGCTTGGTGTTCGTGCAGATGATAACTTAATTCGTGATATTAAAGAAACTATCGCTCAACATCCAAATGTGGGTGGTGTATATGATTTAGTTTTGAATAGCTACGGTCCTGGTGAAACAATTGGCTCCGTACATATTACAGTGCCAGATACGATGACTATGGCTGATATTCATCCTTTGACAAAAGGTATCGCCGTTCATCTTTATAAAAAATTTGGTATTGCTATGACTGTTGGTGTATATGCTGAAAACCAACCAAGTGTGGAAGTACTTGAAATTAGACAAGCTCTTGATCAAGTTGTAAGTTTATATACTCATGTAGTACAAGTACATGCCTTTTACGTACACGAAGAAAAGAAAGTTATCTACTACGATATTATCTTTGACTTTGACGAAGAAGATCCGCATGGTACATTAGAAAAAATTAAAGCAGAAATGCAAAAACGCTGCCCTGAATATACACAATTTGCTATTGTGGATACTGACTTTAGTAACTAGTTCAAAAAATATAGTTATGTTATAAGATAAAAGACTTTTACCGATGATTGATAGAATATCTGGTCAAAAATTGGTAAAAGTCTTTTTCTTTTATTAGACTATAAAGTTAGCTATACTATAAGTAAGAGAGAGGTGGTTCTATGTTGCGATGGATAAAGAAACATTATATTGTAAGTTTTATTATTTTCCTTATTCTTGTTTTGTGTGCTTTGCACTTTAGTGGTACGAGAAATGAGATACGTATTTTGCCGAAACAAGGGATAATTCTAGAGAAAGATATTACAGTTGATCTTAATCATAATCCTAATGCAAGCCTAACCGTTATAAATGCAAGTAATTACTCTGAATCTTATGTAGTTGATGTATTGCCTATTATGAAAGAGTATAACTGTTATATTTTTGACTCTCTTATCGTTAATAATGAATTATATCTTCTTGCACGCTCTAATGATGCAATTTCTAATATGAATTTGTATCCACTTTTAATTTTTAAGATTAATGATACCTCTTTATACTCTAATGTTATCGGGTATGAATTCGATAAATTCTCCGCTTCACTAGACTATATAGATGGTAAAATTATAGCTTCTAATGGGAACGCGAAATATATCTTAAGCCCCGATTTATCTGCTAGCAAAATAGTGAATACAGACTCGATTTCTGTTCAAAATAAGAATGTTAGTAAACATGGTATTCGAAAAGATAAAGTAATATCAGACTCTTTAATTCCTAGAGATTTATACATGAATGGCAAGGTAGGAGATACCTATTTGCTTACTGTTAGTCCTCTTAACTACGCGAAACCTAACATGAATTTACCATTTGAATTTTTAAAAGCTGAACAGTATTATGGTATACCTGTATATGAAAATATGATGGTATTCTGGAATACTAATACTGATGAGATGGAGTTTTATAACGATCTAAAATCTATTACATCTTTTAATATTAAATATATGGATATGGGTTATAATATTACAAGATTTGAACATTGGAATCAAATAATTAAGAATAATGGTCCTGAAAAATAAGATAGGCTTGATAATAAATAGCCTAATGCGTATAATGTGTTGTATAAAATATAATTTGTTTAGGGAATCCTATCTGAGGAGAGATATAATGAAGAAATTTGCTCTTACAACGTTAGCTGTAATGGCGGCCATTGGTGTGTTGGCGGTTCAGCCTGCAGATGCGAAAAAGGTACAACAAGATCCTAGTATGGCAATTATTGATATGCCTATGAATGATGAAATTCAGCAAGTCAATGGTGTATCTAAATCTGCAAATAAAGAAACACAACGTTTATCTAATAAGTTAGCAGATGCTACAAGAGTGATGGTTAAGAAAAATTGGAAAACTATCTATATTAAAGCTGTACCTACAGGAGATAAATCAGCTGTACGATTCTATTACACAGATAAAAATGGTCAAGTATATAATGGCCAAGTCATTAGAAATACAGGCCTATCTAAAGGTAAATATATGACTGGTTCGTTGCGACAAGTTGAAGCGCTACAAGAATTAGTAAATCATTTACAACAAAATGGTCAAGAGGTACCATCCTCCATTGATCTTATTATTACCCAAGGCGGATATCGTACTAAGACGATCTTTAATTATGGCGAAGATACAAGTAATCTACCTGCATATCAACAACAGTATGAACAACAAAACTTCCCTACTATGAAGTAAGAGAAAGGCCCGTGCATAGCACGGGCTTTTTGTGTTAGATTATGTAATCGTCAGAATCTTCTTTTTTAGGTTTTTTGTAAATTTCTTTTACGCCAGCCATCTCGATAAGTTCCTCACTGAGAGCATCTTCATCGTCCGTATTAAGCATGGAGTAGAAAGCCCAGAGGATAACGAACCAAATTGGTGTGAACAAGAGGGCAATTCGAGTGTCTTCGTTTAAGGCGAGAATACCTAGAATGAAAACAAAGAACGCAAGGATGATGTAATTCATTACTGGGAATAGAGGCATTTTAAATTTAGATTGTGCCGCTAATTCAGGATTTTTCTTGCGGTATTTGAGGTGACAAATAACCATCATGGCCCAAATGAAGATGAAGCAGAATGTAGAGATAGATGTAATCATAACGAATACTGCTTCTGGCATTACATAGTTGAGTACAACTGTAATTAATAGTACTGCAGCGGAGAAAATGGTTGCTTGGTATGGTACACTGCTGTGTGTTAAGCGGCGCATAGAGCTTGGCGCATGACCGCGTTTAGCAAGGGCGTAAATCATACGGCCTGTACTAAAGATACCAGAGTTTGTTGCAGATGCAGCAGATGTAAGAACTACAAAGTTTACGATACCTGCAGCGGCTGCAATACCAACTGCTGTAAATACGGCCACAAATGGGCTAGCAGATGGGTTGACAGCTGTCCAAGGATAAATGCTCATGATGATAGCCAAAGAGCCCACATAGAACAAAATAATGCGTAATGGAATGTTGTTAATCGCCATAGGGATAACCTTTTCAGGATCCTCTGTTTCACCAGCTGTTAAACCTACGAGCTCGATACCTGTGAAAGCGAAAACAACCATTTGGAATGATAAGATAAAGCCCATCGTTCCGTTCGGGAACCAGCCCCCATAATTCCACATATTACTAAAGGCGGCAACGCCTGCATCTGTAGTAAAACCTGTGACAATCATGATGATACCGATGATAATGAGGGAGATGATGGCAATTACCTTGATTAAGGCAAACCAGAACTCCATTTCACCGAAGTATTTTACGGCTGTTAAGTTCATTAATAGCAATGCCACTAAGACGACAAGGGCGGGTATCCATTGAGGTAGCCACGGTATCCAGAACTGCATATAGAGGCCTACGGCTGTTAAATCGGCCATGGCTAGTGAAAGCCAACAGAACCAGTATGTCCACCCTGTAATAAATGCTGCTCGATCACCTAAATAATCCTCGACGAAATCGATAAAGGAGTGGTGATTCAAGTTGGATAATAACAATTCGCCTAATGCTCTCATGATGAAGAAGCAGATAATACCTGTAATAAGGTAGGCGAAAATAATGGATGGACCTGCCAAGTGAATGGCACGGCCGGAGCCTAAGAACAAGCCTGTACCGATGGCACCGCCGATGGCGAGCAACTGTACGTGCCGATTCTTAAGGCCCCGTTTTAACTGATGCGTATCAGACATAGTAAAGACCTCTTTTCTACAAATTATCTACAAATATAAAAAGCCATGGATGACCATAGCTCTTATAATCTATAGAATCAATAAAACTATTTTCTTATAATACAGTATCTATTGCAAAAAGTCAAATGTATTTATACAGTGGACACATAGGAGAAATAGTATTATTAATATACGAATAAAAGAGAAATTATTCATTTTAAGAGAATACTTAGCCTTAAAAGATTTCTAAAATTTGCTATAATGATACATAGATTATTTTTTACGTAAAACTGTGGAGACTATTATGAGACGACAAGATCGCAAGGTTACAGATATAGATGAAATTAAGGGCATTTTAAATAGCACTCGTATCATTCACCTAGGCATGATGGATGGTGATTACCCTTACGTAGTACCCCTACATTTTGGATATGAATTTATAGATGAGGTACTTTATATCTATGTACATGGCCATTATGAGGGGAAAAAGTTTAGTTTGATTCAAGCGAATCCCCATGTATTTATTGAAATTGATGGTAGCGATGAAGCCCTCGTTTCAGGTGGAGATATACCATGTAAATATAGCTCGGTTTACTCTAGTGTGATGGGTCGTGGAGAGGCTACCTATTTAGAGGCTATTGATGAAAAGTCTCATGGCTTACAAGTATTGATGAAACATCAGACAGGTCGTGAGTTTACTTTTACGGAAGCCATGGTAAACTCTGTGGGCGTAGTTCAAATTAAAATTGTCGACTATACGGCCAAAAGACGAAGACAACTTGAACAAGATGTTATTATGCCGCCATTAATTAAATAATGATACAACAATCCTATTGAACTCTATTATGATATAGCGTTCAGTAGGATTTTTTTATATCGAACCTAAGTATTAGATACATTCGTTGATGATGCCTATGCTTTCACAAAAGGAAAGATAAAAGTTTTATGAAGTAGCTGGAGCTACAGAATAGGTTTCTTGATTCTGATATAAATAAGAAAATATATCATTATATGTGTGAAGTATATTATAAAATTTTATAAGGCAGAGAGAGAATATGAGAAAATTAATATGTAACTCCATTTTGGCTGCTATAGCTGTTGGTTTAGTATCTATAAGCTATGTATCCGCAGATACTGTTGATCAGTCTGTATCGATTAATAATTCTGAGGTCACATCTAAGTCTAAAAATGTTACGCCAAACATGAATAATGCTTCTCCAATTAAACAAATACCAAGAATGCAATTAGTAGGCTGGCCTATAATGACTCAAGACAGTGCTCGTAACTTTAAGGGGATAGCAGAGGTTACTCAGAAATTACCGTATGAGGCTGAGGCACCTAGTTATATACCTTATGGATATCAGCTTTATACAGCACGTCTTGATCGAAATGATGTGCTAGAGGTTGTATATTACAAAAAAGATGCACCTATCTATCAGGCTGGGAAAAAATTTATTACTAATGCTATGGCCTATCGAATGGGCTATTCCGTGGATACCGTAAGAGATACAGCGTATATTCCTGCAGAGTATCAGGACTATGAGTGGTCTGAGCAAGGTGAATCTGGCAAGGTGTATTATACAGGTAAGCCAGGAGTACAATTGATCCGTAGCATTACGTGGACGGAAGGTGGCATGGCGTACTCCTTATTCTTCTTAGAACCTGTGAAAGCAGTTGATGCTGAATTCTATAAGGAACATGTGGTACCTGTAAAAAATATAGATAGTTCACGTTATGAATTATTAGGAAACTATCCGGTTACGAAGATTTCAAACAAAACAATTGATGAATATAATAAAGAACGAATGATTCCTTAGCAGATAAACTGATGTTATACAAATTGTATATAGAACAATATATTGTGTAATAGCGGTAGAATTTGTAATTGCTTATAAAGAGGAAAAAATATGAGAAAAACAATGTATAAGTCCGTTTTAGCTGTTATTGCTGCTGGGTTATTATCTGTAGGAATGGCCACAGCAGAAATGGTAGATACTCCTGATACTACAGATCAGGCTGGATCCACTAAAACACTTAAGCTAGGACATAACTTTAAAAATGTAGAGCCTAGAATTGATAGCTTACAGTGGCACTTTCATGATTGGCCTATAGAGAATACAAAAAAGGCTCATACTTTTAAGGGAAAGCTATTAGAGGCAGCGAAGAAGCTTCCATATGAGGTTGAGGCACCTAGTTATATCCCTTATGGCTATGAAATCTATACAGTGCGTCAAGACAAAAATGATGTATTAGAGGTTGTATATTTTATAAAAAATTCCCAAACATATCGAGTTGGGAAGAGAAACTCTGGTAGTATTTTCGTTTATAGAATGGGCTATTCAGTGGAAGATGTAAAAGATGTACCGTATGTTCCTGCTGAGTATAAGGACTTTGAATGGTCTGAACAAGGTGAATCTGGCGAAGTCTTTTACACCGGTGATCCAGCAGCACAACTAATTCGCAGCATTACGTGGACAAAAGACGGTATGGCATATTCCTTATTATTCTTAGAATCTGTGAAATCAGTTGATGCTGAATTCTATAAGGAGCATGTGGAGCCTGTAAATTATACGGCTATATAAATATACGATATTGGAAAAGCGGAAACCTGTGTAACCGCTCGAAGAGGAGAGAATATGAAGAAACTAATAACATCTGCTGTTTTATGTGCCGCGATGGCTACTGCAGTAAGTACGTTTGGTGTGCAGCCAGTTAGTGCCACATACCCGTTAATTGATAAAAATGGTAATACCGTTCCTGTTGAACGAGATGTAGATGATAAAAATCTCATCGATGATAATAAAAAACTCGCTGATCGTTATCGTTGGTATGATCAAGTTGATGATTATG
>OBUY01000245.1_pt1 | contig 27053 bp, 23 predicted proteins | sample 1475781 | NCBI WGS metagenome assembly OBUY01 (sample SAMEA2579912, study PRJEB22360) | human gut metagenome | biome: human gut; feature: human-associated habitat; material: faeces | place: Denmark | collected 2008/2010 | reverse complement strand
AGTATTCCACCAAGGATAAGTGTTTCGAGTTTCATGGGTTATTTAAAAGGAAAAAATGCACTCATGATGTTTGACAAACACGCCAATCTCAAGTATAAGTTTGGGAATCGGCATTTCTGGGCGGAAGGTTATTATGTGAGTACGGTGGGACTCAATGAAGCCACAATTAAGAAATATATTCAAGAACAGGAAAAGCATGATATAACACTAGATAAATTGAGTGTAAAAGAATATGAGGATCCCTTTAGGGATAGTGGTAAGTAATATTAAAGCCTCTTTAAGAGGAAGTCAAGAGCAATAAGGCTTGAACAACGTGAAAGCCAGCGTCTTTAGGCGCTGGCTGGTAATTTGGGCTTATAGCCCTGGTTCAAACCACCCGTTTGACGGGTGGTTATGATTGTCTTCATTAATAATCTGGTCTTAAAACCCCAGTTACAGTTGCCTTAGTCGCTTCGTAATCGCCATCTACAACAACTTTGATAATGCGTTTGGCATCTTCTTCTGGTGCTGGAACAAGAGGTAGACGAGTTGGACCAGCTTCAAATCCCATATAGTTGAGAACGGCCTTGACAGGAGCAGGACTTGGATAAGAGAAGAGAGCATTAACCTTAGGAATGAATTTACGCTGAATAGCCGCGGCTTTCTTCATGTCGCATTCTGCAATGGCGGTAAACATCTCGTGCATTTCATCCCCATTTGTATGAGATGCAACAGAAATAACCCCATCCGCACCAAGGTTCATGGCATGGAAAGCATCTCCATCCTCACCTGTATAAATCAAGAACTCCTCTGGCTTGTGCTCAATCAAGTAAGCCATATTAGCCAAGCTAGTACATTCTTTGACACCAATGATATTTGGATGATCTGCCAAGCGAAGCATGGTTTCTGGAGTCAATTCGACAACTACACGCCCTGGAATATTATAGATAATAATTGGTAAGTCAGAAGCATCTGCAATGGCTTTAAAGTGCTGATACATCCCTTCTTGAGAAGGTTTGTTGTAGTAAGGAACAATAGCAAGCCCAGCAGCAAAACCACCGAATTCTGCTACTTCTTTGACAAACTCGATCGAGTCTCGCGTATCATTGGTACCTACACCCGCAATCAAAGGAACTCGTCCATTGACAATCTTTTGTACAGCCGCAAACAACTCCAACTCCTCATCGTGGGTCAAAGTTGGACTCTCAGCAGTGGTCCCTGCAAGAAGAATTCCATCTGTATGATGGGCCAATAAATGCTCAATCAAGGCTGGAATGGCATCAAAGTTGATGGAACCATCCTCGTGGAAGGGAGTAATAAAGGCTGTGATGATTTTACACTCTTTTAAATCTTGATAAGACATGAAAACACCTCTCTATTTCAAAGAAGGAGTTCATCTGAACTCCTAAACGATATGACTATTTTAATTCAAATTTCAATTCAGCTGTTGGACGAACCAAGTCACGTTCGTGAAGAGTTTCTGCAATCTGAACTGAGTTCCAAGCAGCACCTTTGAGCAGGTTATCTGAAACAACCCACATGTGGATTCCTTTTTCTGCATCCAAGTCTTTACGGATACGACCAACAAAGGTATCGCGCGAACCCACTGCATTGATGGCTTGAGGATAAATTTGATGAGCGACATCATCCTCAAGAACAGCACCTGGGAAAGCTGCGATAGCCGCTTTGACTTCTTCGATTGGAGCCACTTCTTTTGTTTCGATATAAACTGACTCAGAGTGAGCTGATAAGACTGGAATACGAACACATGTTGCTGAAACGGCAATGCTATCATCTTCCATGATTTTCTTAGTTTCCTTGGTCATCTTCATCTCTTCGTAAGTGTAATCATTATCAGTGAAGACATCAATTTGTGGAAGAGCGTTAAAGGCGATAGGATAATGTTTCTTGTCACCGCCTGAAGGTAAGATTTCCGCATGCAAATCACGTGGGTTTACACCATCATTCAAGACTTCACGAAGTTCACGTTGTGTTTCAAGAATCGCTCCCATACCAGCACCTGAGACGGCTTGGTAAGTTGAAACGATGATACGATCCAAGCCCCATTTTTGGCGAACTGGCTCAAGAGCCACCATCATTTGGATTGTTGAACAGTTAGGGCAGGCAATGATCCCGTTGTGAGCATCAAGTGCATGAGCATTGACCTCTGGAACAACCAATGGTACATCAGGATTTTGACGGAAGTAAGATGTATTATCTACTACTACCGCTCCAGCTTTAACTGCGTATGGTGCATACTTAGCTGATGTAGAACCACCTGCTGAAAAGAGAGCAATATCAACTCCTTCAAAAGCTGTTTCAGTCGTTTCTTCAATCGTAATATCTTGATCTTTAAATTTCAAAGTCTTGCCTGCTGAACGTGCAGAAGCAAGTAAACGAATTTTATCGATTGGAAGTGTTGATTCTTCCAACATTTTTATCATTTGAGCACCGACAGCACCTGTCGCGCCGACTACAGCAACTGTATATCCCATAAATAACCTCTTTCGGAATTTTCTAAAAATTTCTATAATAGATGTATTATACTACTTTTTCCATGAATTGCAAAGCTTTTTCATCATTTTTTGGAAAATAAAAATCCCCAGTCGCTAGACCAGGGACTAAGAGGCATCTTCATGTGATGAGCAGGTTCACACAACTCATCAAGGTCCGCTCCTGCGTTATGACCTCCTTATGCTCAATAGTAGCCCGAAGACTACCTATCGACTCATCGCATCTATTATATTACTAGAGATAATTGGTTTTGTCAATAATAAATTTTTGCAGTATGACTTTTATTATACAAAAGTCAGAATTTTTTCTCGCGAGCATAAGAAAAAACTCTTGTATTCAAGAGTTTCCCTGTAAATATCATGCTAATTGCCGGGATTGAACCGGCGACCTCATCCTTACCATGGATGCGCTCTGCCAACTGAGCTAAATCAGCTTACTTAAAAAGTATACTATAGTTAGAAAAACTTGTCAAGTTTCCTTAGACATTTTCCATAAGAAAAAGCCAGGGAAAGGCTACCTAGCTTGTCTTCTTCTATTTGCTTAAATCGATTCGACGACCAATTTTACCGATAATAATCGCTCCAATAATCAATGAAGCAAATTCACCGATCCCTGTTGTAAACCAAGTAAGGAAGAATGGTAATTCTGCTACAATATTTAACTCTGCAGCGATAGTAAACATGGAAATTGAAAAGAGGATTGAGAAGAAGAAATGATCTTTTCGAATCAATCCGTTAAAGAGGTAATCCTTGCTATATTTTGCAAAAAGCCAAACACCTAAACTGAGGAATACTAAGGTTGAACCACCACCAACAAAGACATCTAGCAGTCCGAAGCTAAAGAAATTAGCAATCATACAACCGATAGTAACTCCGATGATGTACTTAGGATTGTAAAAAGCCATAAAGTTCATCATTTCTGAAATACGGAACTGATAAGCACCATAGCTGATGGCATTTAGGGGCGGTGTGACAGTCAAAACGACATAGATAGCAGCAACGATTGCAATATCTGCAACATCACGAATAGTTAATTTTTTCATCTTTTCTCCTTTGGCGGGTTGTCCGCGTGTAATATGCTTGGTGAAAGAAGCTAAGCACCAAGGGTTGCTTTATTCAACCTTACTAGTATAGCATAATAGCCTTCTTTATGCTATACTTAACACATGAAAATTCGTATTCAAAAAATTTTTAACAATGAAATCTTAACCTATCTCTTTTTTGGCCTTGCAACAACTCTAGTTTCGATTCTCTCACGACTAGTCATTTATCAACTAAGTCATCAGGAACTCCTTGCTACTGCCCTAGCAAATATTATTGGTATCCTCTTTGCCTTTATCACAAATGATACGATTGTATTTAAGCAAGCAAGGAAGAATCAGCTTATTCGTTTAGTGAAATTTTTTCTTGCCCGCCTTTCTACTTTTCTGTTAGATTTGCTCTTTACTTTTCTGTTTGTGACTCAATTCCCTCATATCATAGGGCAATTCGTAAATGAAAATCTTGATAAAGTAAATGCAATCGAAACACTCCTTGCACAATTATTGATAATTATTCTTAATTACATTTTAAGCAAGGTCTATGTTTTTAATAAATAAAACTTCTGAGCATCTATCTTGCAAGCTTTTCTTAATTAATATATAATAAATAGTAAAAATTTTTGAAAGGATATTATGAAAATGTTAAAAGATCTTAAAGCATTTTTGCTTCGTGGTAATGTTGTTGACCTTGCTGTCGGTGTGATCATTGCCTCTGCTTTTGGTGCTATCGTTACTTCATTTGTTAATGATATCATCACTCCACTTCTATTGAACCCTGCTTTGAAAGCTGCAAAAATCGAACGTATTGCTGAACTTTCATGGAATGGTGTTGCTTACGGTAACTTCTTGAGTGCTGTTATCAACTTCCTTGTAGTTGGTACTGTGCTATTCTTTGTGATTAAAGCAATGGAAAAAGCTCAAAACCTTACTAAGAAAGAAGAAGCTGCTGAGGAAGCTCCAGCTGGTCCAACTGAATTGGAAGTACTTCAAGAAATCAAAGCTCTCCTTGAGAAAAAATAAGCGATTAAAAGGATCTAGCGCAAAGCTAAATCCTTTTTCTTTACTCTTTCGGCAACTTGCCTGCTTTTTCTAGCATCTTCTTGATAAGATAAGGCATCTTGACATTCTCCCGACCTTTTTTCTCAATCAGTTTTTTCACAAATTCAGGCATTTGTAAATCTTCAGATTCAGCCAAAATGTTTTTCGTCTCATCTGAAGGAACTAACTCATCAAAGGTTTCTTCTTCTGGGAGAAATTCCTTAAACTCCTGGTGTTCATTGGCTCTAACTGTATTGACTAAGGCATCAATTAAACGAGAATCCGTATTGGGCATTGGTGGACGATGGTAGTTGACACCCAATTCTTGACACAAGTCATAACATTCCACATCATTATCAAACAAGACTTCAATATGCTCACTAATGAAGCTGATAGGAACAAAAATATAATGGTCTGGATGTTCTGTCTGTTCTCTGAGATACTCCAAAACATCTGGCTTAATCCATGGAATCCCAATATCACTCTCACTCTGCCAAGTGTTAGTATATTGCTCAGAACTCAAACCTAGTTTTTCAGCGACTAGCTTGCTATTTTCAAAAATTTGGTCAATATATGGGTCACCAAAATCCAAGGCAAAAATGGGCACACTGTGGGCTGAAAAGATGACTTTAAAGCTATCCTGCCTTACTTCTTCTTTTAAAATTTTACCAATTTCATCTGCCCAATAGTTTAAGAGCGCTTCTTCCTGATACCAGTCCTTAATGACCAAAAATTGAATTTGCTTGCTTTCTAAAAATTTCTCATAGCCCATGACAGAGTAAAAAGAATAATGAGGCTCCAAAATCAAGCAAATACACTGTTCAATGCCGTCTGCTTCCATCTGACCAATCACATCTGGAATAAAGGGACTGGAAAATTTATTGGCAAAATAGACACTATATTCATTTCCCAGTCTAGCTTCTACCAAGGCAACCTCTTCACGCGTAATTCTTTGCAGAGGTGTGCCTCCAATTCGCACATAATTATCATAAAGAGTTTGAATCTCGTGGTCTTGAGGTCTCACTCCACGACGAATATTTGTAAAAAAATCAGCCACACCTTCAAAGGTAATCTCTTCTGGCGAACCGAAAGTCATCATTAAAATTGCTTTTTTCATAATCGCTTCCTTGTGATGTTTTTATCAAGTTTATTTTATCATTTATCCATTAATAAGTAAACGCCAACATAGCGAATTTCCCTAACTTCTGTCTTTTGTTTTTCTCTTCTTTCTATGATACAATGGAAAAAATGAATTCAAAAGGAGTTTTTTATGACTTATCCAAATCTCTTGGATCGCTTCTTGACCTACGTTAAGGTCAACACGCGCTCTGATGAACACTCTACTACTACTCCAAGTACACAGAGTCAGGTTGACTTCGCGACCAATGTCCTGATCCCTGAAATGAAACGTGTTGGACTGCAAAACGTCTACTACCTTCCAAATGGTTTTGCAATTGGGACCTTGCCAGCCAACGATCCGTCTTTAACACGAAAAATTGGTTTCATTTCCCATATGGATACTGCTGATTTTAATGCCGAAGGAGTCAATCCACAGGTAATTGAAAACTACGATGGTAGTGTGATTGAACTTGGAAATTCTGGTTTCAAACTCGATCCAGCTGACTTCAAGAGTCTTGAGAAATATCCAGGACAAACGCTCATCACAACCGATGGAACAACCTTGCTGGGGGCTGATGACAAGTCAGGGATTGCTGAAATTATGACAGCTATTGAATATCTAACTGCTCATCCTGAAATCAAGCATTGTGAAATTCGTGTTGGTTTTGGTCCAGATGAAGAAATCGGTGTTGGTGCTAATAAATTTGATGCAGATGATTTTGATGTTGACTTTGCCTACACAGTTGATGGTGGTCCATTAGGTGAACTTCAGTACGAGACCTTCTCAGCAGCTGGGGCTGAATTGCATTTCCAAGGCCGTAATGTCCACCCTGGTACTGCCAAAGGGCAAATGGTCAACGCCCTTCAGCTAGCAATTGATTTTCACAATCAACTTCCAAAAAATGACCGACCTGAGTTAACAGAAGGTTACCAAGGTTTCTATCATCTAATGGATGTGACAGGTAGTGTCGAGGAGGCGCGTGCAAGCTACATCATTCGCGATTTTGAAAAGGATGTCTTTGAAGCGCGTAAAGCAACTATGCAGTCCATCGCTGATAAGATGAATCAAGAACTTGGTAGCGACCGTGTCACCCTAAACTTGACAGACCAGTACTACAATATGAAAGAAGTCATTGAAAAAGATATGACTCCAATTACCATTGCTAAAGCCGTTATGGAAGATCTAGGTATCACTCCTATTATCGAACCAATTCGTGGAGGGACAGACGGCTCTAAGATTTCCTTTATGGGAATCCCAACCCCTAATATCTTTGCAGGTGGTGAAAATATGCACGGACGTTTTGAATACGTTAGCCTTCAGACTATGGAACGTGCAGTTGATACCATCATTGGTATCGTAGCTTATAAAGGATAAAAAGACGAGGTAGCTCAGCTACTTCGCCTTTCTTTTTATTGAGCTGGTTTTTCTTGATTTCCAGTAGTTGTAGAAGATTCTGTTGTTTCCTTTTCTGAAGCTGGTTCAGCAGGTTTAGAATCTCTTGCGTTGCTCGGTTTGTTTTCGTCGCTAGCAGTTTCACTGTTAGATTCCGTAGCTGTTGATGTTTCTGTTTCGGTACTTGTCTTATCACCATTTGCTTCAGCATTTCTTGCTGGACTTGTTTCTTCACTTGCGCTAGCTTTTGACTGGATTTGGTGATTCAAAACTAGAATAGCTTTTGTCAATTCAAGTAAAGCTGCTTTGTCTTTACTCTTAGCAGAAAGTTGATCTAATAATGCATCCACCTTATCAAAGTCCTCATCAGAACCATTATTACTTTCTAAATAAGAGTGAAGCGATATGAGAATATCGTAGAGTTTTTGATAGAGTACAAGTGTCTGAGGATCTTGCTCAGCATCTTCTTTCTCTTGTTGAAGGGCACTAGCGATACGAGTCAAGACATCTTTCACCTGGCTGTTTACTTCATCCAAGTCTGCATCAGCCTTGTTTGTAGCAGCTTTGAGATTTTCTACTTCTTCTGCCAAGGATTGTCTGATTCCTTCTTCTTGGATTTGCTCCAAGAGTTGATTTGCCTTGCTCAAAAGACTTTCTACTTCTTCCTTGCTAACATGATTGACATGTTCTTCTTTTTTAAGATCAGGATAAAGATCTTTCAAAAATTCATAAATTGCTTGCTTAGCAGATTGGTTATCAACTTTTTCTTTATCTAAAACTGTTTCATTTACTTTTGTAGAAGTTGACTGATTTTTCAAAGCCTCTTCTACTTCTTGTTTTATTTGGTAAATGCTTGGGAACAGTTTATTCAAGTCCACAGCCTTACGGAAGGATTGGGATTGATATAAAGTCAAAGTCAAATTAGCAACTTTATTACGAAGCTCATCACTTAAACGGCCATCGTTTACATGCTCATAGAAATACTTGATGTATTCCACTGTTGTATCACCAGTACGGTCATTAAAGTCTTGAAGAGCTTGAAGTTGTGATTCAACCGCTGCTAAACCAGCCTCATCTTTGGCCAACTTAGCTTCTTGGAGTCGAACGAGAAGGTCTTTCTTAGGAAGTCCATAAGTGTCTGTATCTAGTGTATTGATTTTATCAATCAAGGCCTGATATTTCTTATCTAAAGCACTTGTTTCAACAGGTTTGATACTTTCATCAATATGGATATATTGCTTATCAAAGAGGTCAAGTGTTTTTAGATAACCCGCAGTAGAGTTGGTCGCCAGTTTCTTCATGTTTTCAGTAAACTGACCTAAGGCTAACTCAATCTGTCTTTGTTCAATAGGCTTGTCTTTGTAGATACTTCTGCTATCAGCTAAAAGTTGATCTACTTTTGCCAAAACTGCCTTCTCATCAAAAGCTCCAGGTTGGTAGTTAGATTGAAGAGCTGGAATCTTGTTTTTCAAAGCTACTTCATAGCCCTTGGTTTGAACCTTGATGTAGTGATTGTGGTCACCATGAGGAATCACAAAACTACCATTTTCTACCTGTAAGCTATACGGAGACACGCCATCTCTCAAAGCAGTCGTATAGAGTTCGTTTAGGAAATCAAGTTCTGGATTGCCAGTTTGGAGTGGCAAACGAACATGTTCCTTACGAACAGCATATGGGTGGATATGAGTTGGATCGTAGGCTTGGTCTGGATTTCCAAAGACAAAGAATCCGTTTGAAATTCTAATCGCTTCAAGTGGAACACCATAGGTCTTAGAAATATAAGCAATTTTTTCTTCATCGCTAGCACCTTTTGAGAAAGACTCTACCGTTTTAGCAAGAGGTTTTACAGGCTCTGCATCATGATGTGTTTTCAGATGATCCTGTGCGGCCTTAATTTGCTCCGCTGTCAAATCTTTCTTGAAGAAGTAATGATTGTGATCTCCGTGTGACATGACAAAGCCTTGATCATCTTCAGCAATAATACGATCGGCATCAAAATCATGGCCATGTTCGTCATGGTGATGACCATATGCATCTTCATCATGATCGTCATCGTCATCATGTGCTGGACTTGGTGTTGCTGGTGTTTTACCTCTCAAATGATCTTGTGCCGCCTTAATTTGGTCTGCTGTCAAATCCTTCTTGAAGAAGTAATGATTGTGGTCTCCGTGACTCATGACAAATCCTTGATCATCCTCACTAATGACACGATCGGCATCAAAACCGTGATCATGGTCTTCCCCATGATGGTGGTCATGCTCATCGCCATCGTGATCGTCATCATGGGCTGGGCTTGGTGTTATTGGCGTTTTACCTCTCAAATGATCCTGTGCTGCCTTAATTTGCTCAGGTGTCAAATCTTTCTTAAAGAAGTAATGATTGTGGTCGCCATGTGACATGACAAAGCCTGACGCATCTTCACTGATAACTCGATTGGCATCAAAGCCGTGTCCATCTTCTTCATGTTCCTCATGTGAAGTTCCTGGATTGATTGGAAGAGATGGCGAAGGTGTTGTTAGACTATTATTTGGAAGAGTCGGTTGACCAATTTGATTCGCCTTAGGAATGTAATGGAAATGGTCACCATGTCTGACGATATAAGCTGTGGCTGTTTCTTCGACAATATCTTTAGGATTAAAGATATAACCATCAGATGTTGAAGAGATAGGCTTATTTGTAAGTAATGAGGCATGATTCAAAGTAGATGGACTACTTGAAAGACTTCCTAGACTAGACGCTACTTCATGAGGTTTTTCATTTGTAGAAACTGTAGAACCAGTTCCACTGATAGGCACCATTCTGGCAATCTTTTCTTCTAAAGGAGAAAGTTTGCTGTAAGGAATAAAGTGATAATGGTCGCCATGCGGAATCGCAACTCCATTTGGCGTGCGGCTTATAATCTTAGCAGGATCAAAAACCAGACCGTCTGATTCACTGTAACGTTGGTCACTAGGTGAATCATAGAGTTCTTTCAAAAGACTTTGAAGATTTTCAGCTTTATTTGCTGGCTTGCTAGTTGAGCCTTGTGCTACAGATTGCGTGTTATTGTCACTAGCTGCTGAAGAATAGCTTAACTGACTCGGTTGCGTATTTTTTCCAGCTAGATGAGCTTTTGCTGCTACTAATTCACTAGCAGACAAATCACTTTTTGGAATGTAGTGATAGTGACCTCCGTGAGGAACGATATAAGCATCACCCGTATCTTCGATAATATCAGCTGGATTAAAGACATAACCATCATCTGTCATATAGCGTCCCTGAGACCTTGCTACAGCAACATCAGCGCTGACCTTCTCATTATCTTTGACATGTTCTTGTTTTTGACGGTTGATTTCATCCTTAGTTCGAACATTATCAGCATGAGCTGTATCTTTCAGGTAGACATAATATTTTCCATCGACCTTGATGATATAGCCACCCTTGACCTCATTGACAATATCAGCGTCTTTAAGTTGATAATTAGCATCCTTCATCAGAAGTTCTTCACTGAAAATCGCATCATAAGGAATTTTCCCATTATAGTAATGATAGTGGTCACCGTGTGACGTCACATAGCCCTGATCTGTAATTTTGATGACAATTTGCTCAGCCTGAATTCCTTCTTTTTGACTAACCTGATTTGGCGTCAGGTTTTCAGTTTTCTGACTTGACTGACTACCATCCACATAAGAGACTCGATTATTGTCCTTATTTTCCTGCGAGCGATGCTGATTCAGCGCATAGGCACAAAGACTCAAGGATACAATAACAGCTGATCCAGCTGCTATATATTTTTTACTGAATTTCATAAATCCCTCATTTCAATAAATGATGAAGCTTTTTCTTAACTTCTTTTTCTCGGTTAAACAGTTTTTCTAAACCGGTTATTTAACCATTTAATTAACCAGTAAATAGTTTACCTTTTTTAAACTTATCTGTCAAGATTTTTAGTGAAAGATAATAAAATTATTACTTTAAGAATCTTTTTTCATTTTTTATCAAGAAATTTCATCTTTTTATTAACAAATAAAAGGACATTATTCTATCCAATAATAGAACAATATCCTTTCAGCTAGATGATCATTAGTCAAAATATTTTAAGGTTTTATTTGCTTAAGAGTTTTAATATCATAGGTTACTAAATCCCCATTCTTATTATAAAACTGAACTCCTTCTGATGAAAAAATAAGATATTTAGAATCAATTTGAGCTATTTGTGCTATTTGGTTTATATGATTTTTTAAAGTATCCTTATCTAATCCATAATCTGGTATATCATCATAATCATCTTCTTTATTTTCTGTATGTGATTTTTCTTCTTCACCAACTTTTTCGACTAAAGGATTGCTGCTAGTCGCATCTGCCTCATTTTGAGATTTATTATCCTTTGGTTGTTCATCAACTTTGTTTGAATCCGTTGCATCTTTCTTTGTTTCCGATTTCTTATCTGAAGAAACTAGATGTGAATTAGAAGAAGCATTTGTTGTTTCTTTTTCTTCATTTCTTTTAGCTATCAACTCTTGAGCTTGTTTCCACTCTTTCTCTGATAAATCAGACTGATTGATACTTCTCAATGAATCACCGCTAGCTTTTGGAATACTGAAAGATTTATCTGCCCAAATATAGGTTCCCTTTGCCAATACATCCTGAGGATCAAAAATATATCCATCAGGAGTTGCAAACTTGCCTTCTTTAAGTGCTTTCTGAACTTCTTCCGCAGAATGGATAATTTGCCAGTTCTGCATTCCAGCACGTTTTTCAAGAGGAGTTACATTAGCAATAACAGATCCAGCATCATCATGACCTGGTTTTGACCAAACTTCAGGACGCACATCAGGATGTTGCATTACATATTTTATAGTTGCTATTTGCTCACTATTTAACCAAGAATAAGGTACGACGTGAATGTGATCGATATGCGGAATAATGAAAGAAGTTCCAGTATCATACGTAGTATTGGCTGCATGCATAGGCAAGCTAGATACATCAACAGCTAATCTTGGTTTAATTTCTGTTTCTACAATATCATAACGATAATTATCTTTATCTTTAAGCATTAGTTCCTGCTCAGAAAAAGCTATTTGAGTAAGATCTAGTTCTTCACGTGAATAAAAATAATCTTTACCACCTTCATTAATTATATAACCAACTTTACTATTTCTAGAAATTTTATTAGTTACTTTTTTATAATCAAACTTTGGTCTTTCCTTCTCATCTGAGTGAACTAAAGAAACGATGTCATCTGGATTTTTACCAGTTTCTTGAATCCATTTAGCAACCGCATCCAATTCGAATTGTTCTAATTCACCATATCCCATATAATGGAAATGATCTCCGTGTTTGGCAATAACACCTGTTCTATCAACGGAATCAATTGAATCTTTGGTAAATATATATCCATCACTCGTATCATAAGGTTTACCATCTAAACCTTTTCCATAAGCTTTGATTGCTTGTCCTAAGAACTTATGTACTACTTCTTTTGATACTAAAGGTTTAATATCTGTACCAATTTGATTTAATCCATTTTGCCCTTTTAACGGAATCATTCTTGCAATCTTCTGCTCTAAATCAGACATTTGTGAATAAGGGATAAAGTGATAATGATCCCCGTGAGGCACTGCCACACCGTTAGCTGTACGTTTGATGATCTGTGCTGGATCAAAGACTAGACCATCCGATTCCACATGGCGTTCTGACAAAGGTTTGGCATACAATTCACTTAAAAGTGTTGGAATGTCTTCCCCTTGATTTTGATGATAAGTTGGTGTGACAGTCAGATTTGGAGTCTCTATCAAACTTGGTTGGGCTGGATTTGCATTATGACTAGAACTTGAAGAAGAACGAGCCCCTTGCTTCCCATTCCAATAGGCTTGGGCGGCAGCTAATTCTCCTGCTGACAAATCACTCTTAGGTATATAGTGGAAATGATTGCCATGCGGTACAACAAAAGCGTCACCTGTATCTTCAATCACATCTGTCGGACTAAAGACATACCCATCATCCGTTGTATAGGCGCCTCCAGTTCCTCTATTCGGTGCCGGCGTATTGAGATTAAAGTTTGGTTTAATCGGTGAACTTGGTGTTGAACTTGGTTTATCTGTACTGCTTGGTTTCGTATTGTCAGAATGACTTTGAACTGGCTGACCTCCAATTGGTAGATTTCGAGCCAATTTTTCTTCCAAAGCAGACATTTGTGAATAAGGAATGAAATGGAAATGATCTCCGTGAGGAACAGCCACACCATTGGCTGTACGTTTTGTAATCTGTGCTGGGTCAAATACCAATCCATCAGACTCCACATGACGTTGGCTAAGTGGCAAAGCATACAATTCTTGAAGGAGACTAGCTAAATCCTCACTTTGACTTTCAGAATCTGTTGCAGGATTTTGAGGAGGCTCAGCTTGACTCGTTCTCACACTAGATCTGGTTTCTCCCCTGCTTGAACGATATTCAACCGTACTTAATTGACCGCCTTTTCCAGATAAGAAGGCTTGAGCGGCAGCTAATTCACTAGCAGACAAATCACTCTTCGGAATATAGTGGAAGTGATTGCCATGAGGAACGATATAGGCATCACCCGTGTCCTCAATGATATCAGATGCATTAAAGATATAACCATCATCCGTTGTATAGCGTCCTTGAGCTCTGGCTGCAACTACCGCCTGATCGTTAGAAGAGCCTCCATGATTACTACTGTGTTCCTGCTTCTGACGTTTAATCTCTTCTTTTGTCCGAATATTGTCCGCATGAGCCGCATCCTTAAGGTAAACATAGTATTTCCCGTCTACCTTAATCACATAGCCACCCTTGATTTCATTGACAATGTCTGAATCCTTCAACTGATAATTCGGATCTTTCATCAGCAGTTCTTCACTGATGATGGCATCATAAGGAACCTTGCCATTATAGTAATGATAATGGTCTCCATGAGAGGTCACATAACCTTGATCAGTAATCTTGATAACAATTTGTTCGGCGTTGATTCCCTCTCTCTTACTGACTTCATCTGGTGTCAAATTTTCTGCCTTTTGACCAGCCTGGTCACCATCTATATAAGCAACTCGATTAGACTCTTTCTTAATCTGACCAGCTTGGTAACGACCAAGTTCATAGGAACAAACACTTAGGGCAAGAACTGCCACTGAACCCGCTAGATATTTTTTATTGATTTTCATTTTTGCCTCACTTTAATTCTTCAGCTAATACACTCATATTTTCTTCAAGATTTTCTAAATAAGTCTTGTCATTTTGTGGGTCTGCCTCTAAAGGATTCAGAGTTTTAAGACCCACACCTGTTGATTTGACAAGAGTTTCAGCTACTTTTGAAGAAGCATTACTTTCTGTAAAAATCGTTTTAACCTTATAGGTTTTTACAAATTCCTGAATTTCTGTTAGTTGTCGTGGACTTGGTTCTTGTTCAGGAGAGATACCTGCAATACCAAGTTGATTAAGTCCAAATCTCTTCGCTAGATAAGAAAAGGCTGTATGTTGTGTTACAAATGTTTTCTGAGTCGCTTTTTCAAATTTAGTCTGGAATTTCTTAGTTAGTTCTTGAGCTTTTTTCATAAAGGCTTGCGCATTTTTCTGGTAAGTTTCTTTATGCTCACTATCCACCTCTGAAAGTTTATCAGCTATAATTTGGGCTTCTTCTCCAGCTTTTTCAGGATCTAGCCAAGTGTGAGGGTCATAGAGCGTTTTTTCATCAACTCCATCACCTGCTTCCACATCTTCTAGCCCTGGGACGCGGTCTAAAGTCATTCCCTCTGAAGCCTCTAAAACCTTCACTTTAGATTTTTTTAGATTTGGATCCAGACTTCCTGCCCAAGATTCGAGTGTATGAGAATGGTAAACAAAGACATCTGCATCATAGATGGCCGCGATGTCATTTGCCGAAGGTTCAAAGGAGTGAATCCCACTACTTGACTGAATCATCCGAACATCATTCAAGTCACCAGATACTTCCTTAACCATAGCGTAGATAGGATAAAAACTGGTCACAATTTTCAGCCCCTTTCCTGTCTGGCTTTCCTTTTGACTACAGGCTCCTAGCAATAAAAGAAAGACACTTAACAATACTAAAAATAAACTTTGTTTCTTCATGGATAACTCCTTAACCATTTAATTAACTAGTAAACATTCTACTCCTAAAAATTTAATCTGTCAAGATATTTTTAGAAAAAATTGAAATTTCTTTCACATATAAAAATCTGCTGAGTTTCAACAACTCAACAGACTTTCACTTTATTCTTCTATAGTGGAATATTTATAGCCATAAGTAAAGTAAATAATACTTCCTATCAACAAAGCAACGAGAAAAGCAAACCAGGTTTCCATATTATACTGCAACATAAATGATAGACAAATGATGATTGATAAAATTGGTAATAATGGTACCAGTGGTGTTTTAAATTCTCCTGCTCTGGGCATCCCCATTTCTCTCCGTAAGCGAATCAAACCATAAGCCAGCATGATCAGGTAAGACAAGGTACAAATATTTAAGAAGGCTGCGATACTAGCAAGAGGGAACATTCCTGCTGCTACTGCTGAAGCTAGACCTGTCAAGATAGTAGCATTTTTGGGTACCTTGCTAGTCTTCGTTAGTTCTTTAAAGGCAGCAGGCATTAACCCGTCACGTGCTAAACTGTAAATCATACGCGATAGGGCATAGGTCATCGAAATACAAACTGTAATCAAGGTCAAGATAGCCACTAATGACACATAGTTGGCTGCCCAACTAATCCCAACACTACGAAGGGCAAAGGCAACGGCATCATCGACATTTAGATGACTATAGTGAACCACACCAGTCAAGACAAGCGTCACCAAGGCATAAAGAATGGTTACGATAGAAAGCGATAAGACAATCCCTCTAGGAATATTTTTTTGAGGAGTCTTGACCTCATCTACAGCCATAGAGATGGATTCAAATCCCAAAAAACCGAAGAACATCAAGGACGCACCAGCCATAATACCAGTACTAGCGCCATAGATTTGTCCAAAACCATAAGGAGCAAAATTACTCCAGTTATCAAGTTTGATATGCCAAATTCCTACTAAAACAAAGAGAGCTAAAGCGGAAAATTTCAAAATGACTAGAATCGAATTAAAGCGTAAGGCTGCCTTGGCATTTAGTAAAACAAGCGAAGTCACCAGAACCAAGACAAGAATAGGCAATAAATCAACAAATGTCCCTGCTTGAGGATTAAAGGTACCATTTAAAGCCTGAGGAAGGGCTATCCCATATTGAGAGAGCAACCCTTTAAAATAAGCTGCCCAACCCGAAGCCACACCCGATATAGCTGTCATGAATTCCATCATGGTTAACCAGCCAGCCAACCAAGCTGGAAATTCTCCTAAAATAGCATAGAGATAACTGTAGGCACCACCTGTAGCAGGTACTCGTGAAGCAAATTCTGCAAAAAAGAGGGCTGATAATCCCACACACAAGGCAGAAATAACGATTGAAATCACTAGAGCTGGACCAGCAAGCGTTGCAGCTGCAGTACCTGTGATTGTAAAGACACCTGTCCCTACCATGGCTCCGATACCCAGCAAAATCAGATCCCATAACTTCAAATGCCTGTGCATCTCCGTTTTATCCAAACTTACATTCTTTGTTCTAAATATATTCATCTTTGACTCCAAAATAAACTGATGATTCTATTTTACCATAAATATAGGATATTTGTGAATATTTATAAAATGTTTTTCTAAAAAAATCTGACTACATCTTGTAATCAGATTTTATCAATTCTAGTTCATTTCTTTAAAGGCTGCTTCTGCATCCGCATTGCTGATAGCACCAAATTGAATCTTCCCAATCTTTCCTTGGCTATCAATTAAATATTCTGTAGGAATGCTTCGAATTTGATAAGCTTGGAAGGTGGTTGCTTTGGTATCATAAAGCACTGGGATATCCTTATAACCTTGATCTTGGAACCATTGGGGGAATTGCTCAACAGTTTTTTCACCTTGAATTCCTGGTGCAATGACACTAAGAATTTCGAAATCGCGATCTGGTTTCGTCACTAGTTCCATCAACTCAGGCATACTTTTCTTACATGGACCACACCATGAAGCCCAAAACTTCAAATAGACTTTTTTACCCTTATAATCAGATAACTTAACTTCTTTACCATCCATGGATTGTAAGGTGAAGTCTGGAGCTTCTTTTCCAACAGCGATTTGTTGTACAGTCGTTTCTTGTTTTGGCTGTTGTGGGGCTTGAGTTTTTTTAGTCTCTTCCTCACCACAGGCCATCAATACAACTATTGACAAGAGGCTTAAGGCAGCAAACATTACTTTTTTCATTTATTCTCCTTTATTCAAAAATTCCAGCTAGAACATTTACTTGTCCCAGTATTAACAAAATTCCCATTAAAATAATGAGGAAACCACCAATTTTCTTCAGTAGCATCATATGACGCTTGATTTTACTAAAATATGGCATGACTAGGCCTGAAGCTAGTGCCAAGACCAAGAAAGGAAAGGCCATGCCCAGAGTGTAAATGAGAGTATAGATTGCTCCTTGCCAAGCGCCATTGCCTCCAGAAGCCGCAAGTGCTAAAACAGAACTCAAAACTGGACCAATACAAGGTGTCCAACCAAAGCTAAAGGTAATACCGAGTAAAAAGGCTGACCAATAACGATTGGCTTCTGATTTCTTAAAAGTAAAGCTTTTTTGAACCTCTAATTTCTTAAAATGAAAAATTTCCATCTGGTGAAGGCCCAAAATAATGATAATCGTACCCATGGTATAGCGAAACCAATTTGCATAGAGAATATGACCAAAGTAACCAGCACCAAAGCCTAGAATAAAGAAAATGAGAGAAATACCTGCGATAAAGCAAAGTGTTCGAATCAAACCCGACCAGAGAACCTTTCTCCCAAATAAGGAAAAACTTTTTGCACTTTCCTGATCATCCAGCAAAATTCCAGTGTAAACTGGTAATAGAGGAAAAATACAAGGAGAAAAAAAGGATAAAACACCTGCTAGAAAAACGGAGATTGAAAATACTAGCGTTTCCAATAAAGAACCAACTTTCTTAAGATTTCTAATCCTATTTTACTATATTCAATTTTATTTGTAAGCTTTCTGCTACACAAATTGAATTATCCTGTATTTGAAAGAGCCTTATTTTTCACGAATGACTTCGACCTTGTAGCCATCAGGGTCTTTGACAAAGTAATAGTTAGGTGCAGTTCCTGGTAGACCATTTGGCTCAGTAACTTCATAACCTTTTGCACTGTGCTCTTGATGAAGAGCTTCAAGATCAGGTGTACTTAGGGCGATATGGGCAAATCCATCTCCAACCACATAAGGACCATGATCATAGTTATAAGTCAACTCCAACTCATAGTCGTCACCCTCAAGACCTAGATAGACAATCGTGAAGGCATGGTCTGGAAAATCTCTACGACGCAATTCTTTAAAAGCAAAAGCATCTTGATAAAATGCGATTGATTTTTCAAGATTTTCTACTCGTAAGCAAGTGTGTAGCATTTTTGAAGCCATTTTTTTCTCCTTTATCTTTAAAAAGACTGGGACAATCCTGTTCCAGCCTTATCTGTTATTATTTACCAAGTTTTGCTTTCGCTGCATCTGCAAGAGCTGTGAAAGCTGCTGCATCGTTAACAGCCAAGTCAGCAAGCATTTTACGGTTAACTTCGATCTCAGCCAATTTCAAACCATGCATCAATTGTGAGTATGAAAGTCCGTTCATACGAGCTGCTGCGTTGATACGAGTGATCCACAATTTGCGGAAGTCACGTTTTTTCTGACGACGGTCACGGTATGCATAGTAGTAAGAGTTCATTACTTGTTCTTTTGCAGTACGGAACAAGATGTGTTTAGCTCCATAGTAACCTTTTGCTAATTTAAGAATACGTTTACGACGTTTGCGTGATACAACGCCACCTTTAACACGTGCCATGTTTTATTTCCTCCAAATATTTCCTAGAATTGTTTACTTACAGTCAAGCTATTATTTCAAGCGAGTAAGCATTGCTTTGATACGTTTGTAATCTCCTGAATGCACCATAGATGCTTTACGAAGATGACGACGTTGTTTCTTAGTTTTTCCGTGGAAACGGTGAGAAGTGTAAGCACGGAAACGTTTAAGTCCACCAGAACCTGTACGTTTGAAACGTTTAGCTGATGCGCGGTGTGTTTTTTGTTTTGGCATGATTTTTTCTCCTTTATTTAACTTTCTGACAATTATTTTTTGTCAGTCGCTGGCGCCAATTGCATGAACATTTGACGTCCATCCATTTTAGCACGTTGTTCGATGATGGCAATATCTTGAGTTGCTTCAGCAAACTCGGCTAAAACTTTTGCACCAATCTCTTTATGGGTAATCATACGACCCTTAAAGCGAATAGATACCTTAACTTTATTTCCTTTTTCAAGGAATTTGCGTGCATTGCGAAGTTTTGTATCAAAGTCACCCTTGTCAATAGTTGGACTTAGACGAACTTCTTTCACAGTAACAACACTTTGTTTTTTACGTTGTTCTTTTTGCTTCTTCTGGTACTCAAATTTGAACTTACCGTAGTCCATAATTTTTGCAACAGGCGGTTTGGCTTGGGGTTGAATCAATACTAGGTCAACATTAGCGTTATCAGCCAAAGCTTGCGCTTCACTGAGTGGCTTGATGCCTAGCTGTTCTCCTTCAAGACCAATTAAGCGAACTTCACGTACACGAATCTCATCATTGATGAATAAGTCTTGCTTTGCTATGGTTTTCACCTCTTTTGTTTTATTAGAGAAAAACAATAGCGGACTCGTAAATATACAAGCCCGCACGTTATGATAGCGTTTCTTAGAAACTTTTCATCCGTAGGGCCAGGCAACTTAATGTCACAAGGCGAGAAGCTCTCACTTCTGCTTTTCTCAACTTTTATATGATACCAAGTTTTCGAGCCCTTGTCAAGATAAAAAGTTATTTTTTTGAAAAGTTTCTGTTTGTATTTTGGCTTGGTTTACGCATCAAAAAGAGAGAACCAAGTTGATTCCCTCTCTATGTTAGTTTTTACTTATTTTCCGTATAGGAAAGCTAGAATCTATTAAAAAATTCTTTTTTCTGTGAACTTCCCCATCTTTCGATAAATAGAATCCCCACTAACAAAAGGATAATCAGGCAAGGAAGTAAGACTAGCCCCATGTCCCAATTTAGATTGACATTATCAATCAGCTTAGGTAATCTTCCAGATAAAATCTCCACTGAACGCAAGTAAGTAAAGGGAATCAGATGTGCAATCTTTTGAAGAGGCTGAATGGTTTGGATGCCAAACAGTAAGCCAACAATCCCAATGAGTGAAAGAAAAAGGACAGGCATTTTTTGCTTGAAAAAGTAAGCAATCAAGTACACTACTTCCACAATGACGATAAAGGCTAAGAAAGCTAAGAATAAGCCAGGAAATAACACATCTTGTATCTTTCCAATAGTCACCTCTTGATTCACTAAGCTATAAATTGGGTAGGGATAATCTAACTGTCCAAAACCACTTATCAGACTTCCCACTAGAAAAGAAAATCCACAGATTCCGATAAACAGCACAGTTACATAGCCCACTCCAACTCCAAGGGAGGACATGGCAAATGCCACTTTTGAAAAAGGATATAATTGAGCTGTATCCAGATGATTTTGATATCTTTCTGCAAATAGTTGCGTTAGCATAAAAATAATAGCAACCACAAACAAGCTTGGGATGATAGCCTCTAAAATCCAGACAATCTGATCAATCCCGTGGGTCGGAAACTCCAAAGTATGTGCTTTTATATTCAAGGGATACAGGGCTTGGTAAATCTTTCGTTGGCGGTCAACCGCCATTTTAAAGTCAGAGCTAGCAGTCGGTTGATTTGACATAACTTCATAATTCTTCTCTTCATCTTGCCACTGCAAATAGTAGGCTTCTTTCCAGCGTCCTTCTTTTAACAAATCCAGAATTTCTTTCTTTTGAGTCAAAAGATTTTTTTGCGATTCTAAATTACTTTTAGCAATCTGGTATTCCTCCGAGTTGGTATCAGAAATTTGGGAGAGTTCCTCTTCATATTCATTGATGACTCTCTCATCTTTTACAAGACGGGTTTCCAACTCGCTCTCCAAGCTGACGGAGTTTGCAGTCTGACTATTAAAATAAAAGGTAACACCGAGTCCAGATACAAATAAAGCTAAGATAATCCAGTTTAAGCGACTTTTGAAAACTTTTTTTAATAAAAATAGACTAACATCTTTCATAAACTAAACCTCTTCTATCTGCCCCTGATGAATGGTTACTACTCTATCGCAGACATCAAGCAACTCTTCCTTATAGTGGGAACTTAAAAGAACCATCTGTTCTTGTCTATCGATTTGTGCTAGCCTATCAAAAAACTTCTGTCGATAATACTCATCTAAGCCATTTGTAATCTCATCCATGAGCCAGCATTTGGCCTGACTCAGGAAATACATGGCAATCACCAAGCGTTGCTTCATGCCTAAGGAATACTTGCGAATGGGAAGGCTGATATAGTCAGACATTTCCCAGTAATCAATTTCATCCCCCAAGTTCAGCCCTGACTTCCAGATGTTTTTGATAAGGCGAAGATAGTCCATCCCACTTAAGTTTCCATCCAGCCATTCAACGCTCTCATAATAAAATAAAGAAGGATGGGCTACAATATTTCCGCTACTTATAGGAATTAAATTGCTAATGGCGCGGAACAGTGTCGTCTTTCCAGAACCATTGATAGCAAGAATACCATAAATCCTACCCTTTTCAAATGTAAAATCAACATCTTGTAAGATGACTTGTCGCGTTTTTAAGGTCACATGAGTAAGCTGCAACATATCTAGCCCTCCTTTTTCTCACTCTTTAAGAATTAATAGCCTCCGCTGTAATAGTTTATGACCTCATAACGACCGTAGTTCCAGCCAGAACCAACTGGATACTCAGAATAGCTGTAATAACGAGACCATGACGGAACGTTAGTATGTCTATATCCATGGAAATTCATACTAGATCTATAGAAGATATTCCAATCATACCGATACTTTTAAGAACACTCTTAGCAGATACACTGGACTGAAAAAGACCAATGGATTATAAACTAACTAATTAAACGATTTTTGCTAATTTTTAATGGTTTTATATCATTAAAAATGAATACGTTTTCATTATATCATTTTTTATCATTATAATGCAACAGATTTTTAGTTTATTTTACTAATATATAATATTTGTCCTTCCTATCGAACGCTTTCTATTTTCCAACTATTCCAACCTTTAAACCGTATAGCTCCTTGCTGGTCAGTTCGGTAAACTTTGCTATTGATATCTTCCAGTCGGGTCAAGGTTTCCTGATGGGGTAATTTCGTTCGATTGTTCTTTCCAACTGAAATGAGAGTAAACTCTGGTTTGAGCTGTTCTAAAAAGTCTGAACTTGATGATTTTTTAGAGCCGTGTTGGCTAGCTTTCAAAACATCCACTTCTAGGTCAGGATATTGCCTCAGCAAGTCCCTCTCTCCTTTCTCCTCCAAATTTCCTGTGAAAAGGAAGTTTTTATCCAAGAGTTTTCCATACAAAACTAGGGAATCTTCATGACCTCCATCTCCCATTTTCCTTGGAGATAGGACTTCTAACTGACTTCCAAAAATGAGAAAGTTCTCCCCTACTGTCACACTACGCACCTTGCTTTGAGCAGCCTGTAGTTCTGCCACAAATTCCTTCTGTTTCAAACTGCCTTTTGACACTAAAATTTCGCCTACATGGAAAGCCTTGGTCACCTCCAACAAATCGCCAACATGCTCCTTGTCCGTATTTGTCAAAATTAGCTGGTCAATCTTGGCCACTCCTCGACTTTTAAGATAGGGTATCAAGGTGCGCTGGGCATTGCTGGTCGTCGCCTTTTCTTGCCATTTTTCGATTTTCTTATCAGATTCTGCCTTGCCACCCACATCTATGAGAATGGTTTTCCCAGTTACATCCCGTAGGAAAATACTTTCCCCCTGCCCAACATCCAGCATGGTGAGTTCATTTTCCAGTGGATACTTGGTCAAGAAAAAGAGACCTGTAATCAATAAGCTCAACACTGCTAGCCTTTTAATGTTTTTCCTCAAATCATATACTAAAGCCAAGGAAATTAACAATAAAATTAAAAGCCATGCATTGGGTTGTCCAAAGACTAGAGGCCTACTTGCCACCTGTGATACCAAGCGAATCATCCCCTCCAACCATTCAAAAATAAAATTAAGCTGAATGACTGGATAGAGAAAGGAAAGGGCAAATAAGATAGACAAGAGCGGTAAGAAGACAAAATCAAATAGAAAGGAAAAGACAAAGGTCAAAAGGATGGACCAAGGCTGAAATTCCGCAAAATAAAAGGATAGAATGGGTAATATTCCCAAAGAAATAACCAGACTTTCTCTGGCAATAGCCTTAAGCCCCTCCTCTTCTTTGCTGGTCATGGTCAGGATAAAAGCATAAGCGCAGGACAAAACTCCTCCTGCAGTCAGGAAAAAGTTGGGCATGATAATAAAGAGTACAAACACCGTCAAGGCAAAATTATCCAAGCCCTTAACACCATGTTGAGCCAGTAACTTTTGCAAGAGACTGCGAATGACCGATGCTGAAAATCCTGTCAGACCAGCATAGATAAGGGAAAAGGGATAAGTCAGCCATTTCAACTTTTCTTGAGTCAAGCCCAATCGCAAGAGAAGTTTCTTAAATCCATCCATGAAAAAGCCTACCTGCATACCCGACAAGGCAAAGAGGTGGATAATTCCTAGACTGGAATAAAGCTCATTCATCTCCTCAAAATCTGTGTCCAGATGTCCTAATAGAAGCCCCGTCATGTAGCTACGCATAGGATCTGGAAAGTGCGTCTTAATCCAAACAACAGCCTTTCGGCGTAAACTGGATAGATTTTCACCTATATCCCAACTGCTTACCTTTTGAAGTGACTGGATTTTTTTGATATTGAGAGTCTGGTAAATCCCCTGAGTCTTCAGATAGGCTTGGTAGTCAAAACCACCAAAATTTCTCTGCCCTTCTGGCTCCGAAAGCTTCCCTTCTAGTCCTATCTCATGAAGGTCGGTTAAAGCTTGAAATTGTTCTTTCTCCTCCTCGGACTGAAGTTTATAATAGACTTGGAAAATGCGTCCATCAGACTTACCATGAAAGGATAAACTATCACCATTGACCTTAATAGTGTCGAGCAGAATCCGTACCCTTTCAACAGAATCCGCCAAATGTTGACTCGCGTGACTCTGTTGCCAATTTTGAAACAGAAACCAAAATCCAAAAATTCCACAAATTGCTAAAACTTTTCCAGCAGACTCCCACGGAAATTGGATAAAGAGACAGACTAGCAGAAAAACAAAACCTAGCAGTGCGAGATAAGATACTGAGAAAATGGCGTAGTAAAGCCAAAGCAATAGAAAACTCAGGTAAATTAGGGGAATAGGGAGTTTCTTAATCCACTGTAACATAGTCTTTTAGCTTTTCTATCGTTTTAGCACCAATGCCAGAGACCTTCTTAAGTTCATCAACCGACTTGAATTTGCCATTCGTCTCACGATGATCGATAATATCCTGGGCTCGTTTTCCTCCCAAGCCTTTGACCTGCTTGAGTTCTTCCAGACTGGCCTTGTTGAGATTGACCTTCTTGTCCTTGCTTGTTGAAGAAGGCGCTCCAGAACCTGCCTGTTGACCAGCTACTTCTTCTCCCTTAGATGGAACGTAAACCAGAGCCTCGTCACTAACTTTCTGAGCTAGATTGAGCGACTTGCTGTCTGCTTGCTCTGTCAAGCCACCAGCCTTCTGAACAGCATCATTGACCCGACTACCTACTGGCAAGTCATAAATCCCTGGCGATTTGACAGCACCTTTGACATCTACTGTGATCATATCTTGTTCAACCAGTTCTTCCTTTTCTTCCTTCTTCACATCCTTTTCGGATACCGAATCCTTGGAAACAGCTGCAACTTCAGTCTGCAAATTCGTTTCTTTTACAGGTGTTTGTGGAGTTGGCTTTAGCAGGAAAAATCCTCCTACAAGCAAGCCCAGACCAGTACAGATGACAATGATTTTATACTCTTTGATTTTCTCGATAATTGCTTCCATATTTTCTCCTCTCTTAGATTATTCGTAAGAGAAAGAAAAAACAGTCGAAAAATTTCTTTTCAACTGCTTATTTATTTGCAAAATAGTCTTCCTTGGTCAAGACATAATGAACTCTTGTAACGATTCGGCCTTCTTCATGCTGGTCCATACAAGCATATGGTTCTGCATGTGAAAAACGCATGCCTGATTTCTCCATGACCTTTCCTGACGCAGGATTGTCCTTATCGTGAAGGGCAGTCAACTTATTCATCCCTATTTTCTCAAAAGCTAGCTCAATCACAGCACGATTGGCTTCTGTCGTTAATCCTTGATTCCAATACTTTTTATTGATAATGTAGCCAATAGCTGCCCTCTTAAGAGCAGGATCAATCTTGTGCAAATCAATGGTACCGATAAACTGACCATTGCTTTTTAGTTCTATTCCCCAGCGCCCCAAGGGATTGGCCAAGTAGAACTGAGCAATGTTATTCTTGGTTTCTTTTAAATTTTGATTGGTTGGAAAAGTGTAGCGTGTATTTTCTCTGTCTGAAACATACTCAAACATAGCTTCTGCATCGTCCAAGGTTACAGGTCGGAGCAATAAACGCTCAGTCTCGACTATGGGATACTGAGCTAGTTTTAAAAAGATTGATTCCATACTTCTCCTCCATTTAAAAATATTTTCTACCAGTCTAGCATAAAAAAGAAGTTACAACAAGAAGCGCGAACAAAGAATACCAGATAACTGATTCTAGAGCAGAGAGTTTTCTGGTCTTTGGGAGCATTTCTAAATGTTTCTTAAAATCAATAATTACATAATTCAGAGTCCTACTGACAATGAAGATTCATCATTTTTTCTTTCCTTTTTTGAATCTAGTATTTACTTTTTTTATAACATAAAGAAGAAAACTTCCCAAAATATCCAGTTCTATTGCATAGATGAACAGTTTGACACTCCAGACCAGCCAAATAGGTCGCTTAATGCTCTCATCTGAATAACCACTATAATTAATAATCCCTAATAATATTGCAAAAGCTACCATCTCAAGTGGGATACGAATTTTTGCTTTCTTTAAACTGAATCCCTTAAATAAATCTCGAAAAGTCTCTTTTTTCGTAGGCACATCTTCCCAATACTCCTTGCTCTGAATTTTTAGATATAAAAGGTAGGCAACTTCTGTAATCAATTGAGAAAATGCATAGCTGAAAAGAAGAGCTCCAAGAATTCCAAAAATAAGTATCAACTTACCTGAAAGAAGACCGCCTATCATAGAAACTATAAAAATAATAAGAAGAGAGTTCTTACTATAAGCACTGGATTTTGCAAAATAATTACCCATTGTTCTATTGATAGAAAAACCTTTTTTTAACTCTCTTTTTAGCCAAAAATACTGATAAATAAAACTACAAATTGTACAAATAACTAAAAATGGAATAAAAATTGGAGAATATAGAGAGAATCCTATAGTAAATTCCTTCGTTGAAATAGAAGTAACTATAATCAAAAGCATCATCAACTGCAGAGAAAAGTATATGACCATATAGACTAGTAGCAGAAAAATTGTTGACAAAATTTGCTTCTTATATACAAAGAGACCAACTAATGGAATGAAAAATGCAATAATAAGGTAGAAACAAGAAATCAAGAGTAAATCAAAGAACCAATTCATAAATGGATTTATTATAGTGATTGTATCAAAATAGTAATAAAAAACGAAAATTTCTAGTGCTAATATAAGTACTCCTGTCCATGAAATAACCATCATACTTGCAGATGCGCGAGTGTTCGCTAAACTTTTAAAATAAGCTCTATTTAATTCTTCAACTTCTCTAACTGTTTTTTCTTTCACATTAACCTCCTAAATTGACCTAACTCTAAGTCCGTTTAATTAAAAATCACAGCTT
>OBUY01000243.1_pt1 | contig 27161 bp, 19 predicted proteins | sample 1475781 | NCBI WGS metagenome assembly OBUY01 (sample SAMEA2579912, study PRJEB22360) | human gut metagenome | biome: human gut; feature: human-associated habitat; material: faeces | place: Denmark | collected 2008/2010 | reverse complement strand
CTTCCAAAATATCTTTACCCAATATATCGGTGGTGGAGATTCAAGCTCAAGCAGTAGTACATCAAACTAATAGTCCAAATCAATACAAATCTCTTTTGAGGTTTGTATTTTTTGAACTTGAGTCTGGAAATGATTCTGTAAAAACAGTAAAATTCGAAGGATTGTAAGGTAAGAGTTTTTTTCTTTCTGAAAAAATGGTATAATAGCAATCAAAACTAGAAAATAAAACGGAATTTGGAACAGATTTGTCTGTATCCTAGTAGAGTGGTGATACTATGAAGATTAGTAAGAGGCACTTATTAAATTATTCCATCTTGATTCCTTACTTGCTTTTATCTATTTTGGGCTTGATTGTGGTCTATTCGACCACCAGCGCTATTTTAATTGAAGAAGGCAAGAGCGCCTTGCAATTGGTTCGAAACCAAGGAATCTTTTGGATTGTTAGTTTGATACTGATTGCCTTAATTTATAAATTGAGACTAGATTTTTTGAGAAATGAGCGACTAATCATTTTAGTTATATTGATAGAAATGCTTTTACTGTTCTTGGCTCGTTTTATTGGTATTTCCGTAAACGGGGCATACGGTTGGATTTCGGTTGCAGGAGTAACTATTCAGCCAGCTGAGTACTTAAAAATCATTATTATTTGGTATTTGGCTCACCGATTCTCCAAACAGCAAGAAGAAATAGCTATTTATGATTTTCAAGTTTTGACTCAAAATCAATGGCTTCCTCGTGCTTTTAATGATTGGCGATTCGTTCTCCTAGTTCTGATTGGAAGTTTGGGAATTTTCCCTGATTTAGGAAATGCGACTATTTTAGTCTTGGTTTCCTTGATTATGTATACAGTTAGTGGAATCGCTTATCGCTGGTTTTCAACCATTCTGGCGCTCGTATCTGCCGCTTCTGTCTTTATCTTGACCACTATCAGCCTAATCGGTGTTGAGACTTTTTCAAAAATCCCAGTATTTGGCTATGTAGCCAAGCGCTTTAGTGCCTTTTTTAATCCTTTTGCCGATCGTGCGGATGCGGGTCACCAGTTATCTAATTCTTATTTTGCCATGGTCAATGGCGGTTGGTTTGGTCTAGGTCTTGGAAACTCGATTGAAAAACGAGGTTATTTACCAGAAGCTCATACAGACTTTGTCTTTTCTATCGTGATTGAAGAATTTGGCTTTGTTGGTGCCAGTCTTATTTTAGCTCTCTTGTTTTTCATGATTCTGCGGATTATCTTGGTCGGTATCCGAGCGGAGAATCCTTTCAATGCCATGGTTGCACTCGGTGTCGGAGGGATGATGTTGGTTCAGGTATTTGTCAATATCGGAGGGATTTCGGGCTTGATTCCATCTACAGGAGTAACCTTTCCCTTCTTATCCCAGGGTGGAAATAGTCTTCTAGTCTTGTCAGTGGCAGTGGCCTTTGTCTTAAATATTGATGCCAGTGAAAAACGCGCTAAGTTGTACCGAGAATTGGAAAATCAACCAATGAACCTTCTGTGAAGTAGAATAAAGAAAGGATAGTCTATGTCTCTTCAAAAATTAGAAAATTATAGTAATAAAAGTGTTGTGCAAGAAGAAGTATTGATTCTAACAGAATTGCTGGAAGATATTACTAAAAATATGCTTGCCCCAGAGACCTTTGAAAAAATCATGCAGTTGAAAGAATTATCAACGCAGGAAGATTATCAAGGTCTAAACCGTCTAGTGACTAGCTTATCAAATGATGAAATGGTCTATATTTCACGTTATTTCTCTATCTTGCCCCTCTTGATTAATATTTCAGAAGATGTGGATTTAGCTTATGAAATCAATCATCAAAATAATATTGATCAGGACTACTTAGGTAAATTATCTACAACGATTAAATTGGTAGCTGAAAAAGAAAATGCCGTTGAAATTCTTGAACACTTGAATGTTGTCCCTGTTTTGACAGCCCATCCAACACAAGTGCAACGCAAAAGTATGTTGGATTTAACAAATCATATTCATAGTCTTTTGCGTAAATACCGTGATGTTAAGTTGGGGTTGATCAATAAAGAAAAATGGCACAATGATTTGCGTCGTTACATCGAAATTATCATGCAGACAGACATGATTCGTGAGAAAAAATTAAAAGTGACTAACGAAATCACGAATGCTATGGAATATTACAACAGCTCCTTTTTGAAAGCTGTACCTCACTTGACGACGGAGTATAAGCGCTTAGCGCAAGCGCATGGTCTGAATTTAAAACAGGCTAAACCGATCACCATGGGTATGTGGATAGGTGGTGACCGTGATGGAAATCCATTTGTTACAGCAGAGACCTTGAAGCAGTCTGCACTCACTCAGTGTGAAGTCATCATGAACTACTATGATGAAAAGATTTACCAACTTTATCGTGAATTTTCTCTTTCAACTAGTATTGTCAACGTCAGCAAGCAAGTCAGAGAAATGGCTCGTCAATCCAAGGATAACTCGATTTATCGCGAAAAAGAGCTTTACCGTCGTGCCTTGTTTGATATTCAATCAAAAATCCAGGCAACAAAAACCTATCTGATTGAGGATAAGGAAGTTGGGACTCGTTATGAAACCGCCAATGATTTCTACAAGGATTTGATTGCCATTCGAGATTCTCTACTAGAAAATAAGGGCGAGTCCTTGATTTCAGGTGATTTTGTGGAATTATTGCAGGCAGTAGAGATATTTGGTTTTTACCTAGCATCAATTGATATGCGACAAGACTCTAGCGTCTATGAAGCCTGTGTGGCAGAACTCTTGAAATCAGCAGGAATTCATTCTCGTTATAGCGAGTTGAGCGAAGAAGAAAAGTGTGACCTTCTCTTGAAAGAATTAGAAGAAGATCCCCGAATTCTTTCTGCGACTCACGCAGAGAAATCAGAATTATTAGCAAAAGAACTAGCTATTTTTAAGACGGCTCGTGTTTTGAAAGATAAGTTGGGAGATGATGTCATCCGTCAGACCATCATTTCACATGCAACCAGCCTTTCTGATATGCTAGAATTAGCTATTCTATTAAAAGAAGTAGGACTGGTGGATACGGAAAGGGCGCGTGTTCAGATTGTTCCCCTTTTTGAAACAATTGAAGACTTGGATCATTCAGAGGAAACAATGAGACAATATCTTTCTCTTAGCCTTGCCAAAAAATGGATTGCCTCACGAAATAACTACCAAGAAATCATGCTTGGCTACTCTGACAGTAATAAAGATGGTGGTTACCTATCATCATGTTGGACCCTCTACAAGGCTCAACAACAATTGACTGCTATTGGAGATGAATTTGGCGTTAAGGTTACCTTCTTCCATGGCCGTGGTGGGACTGTCGGTCGTGGTGGTGGGCCAACCTATGAGGCTATCACCTCTCAACCGCTCAAGTCTATCAAGGATCGTATCCGCTTGACGGAGCAGGGTGAAGTAATTGGCAATAAATACGGTAACAAAGATGCTGCCTACTATAACCTTGAAATGCTAGTATCTGCAGCCATTAACCGTATGATTACTCAGAAGAAGAGCGATACCAATACCTCAAATCGTTATGAAGCCATTATGGATCAAGTAGTGGACCGTAGTTACGATATCTACCGTGATTTGGTCTTTGGTAATGAGCATTTCTATGACTATTTCTTCGAGTCAAGTCCAATCAAGGCTATTTCAAGTTTTAATATTGGTTCTCGTCCAGCCGCTCGTAAGACGATTACTGAAATTGGTGGTTTGCGTGCCATCCCTTGGGTATTCTCATGGTCACAGAGTCGTGTTATGTTCCCTGGATGGTACGGGGTTGGTTCAAGCTTCAAGGAATTTATCGATAAAAATCCAGAGAATATTGCTATCTTACGAGATATGTACCAAAATTGGCCTTTCTTCCAATCGCTTCTTTCAAATGTTGATATGGTTTTGTCAAAATCAAATATGAATATTGCTTTTGAATATGCTAAACTTTGTGAAGACGAGCAAGTTAAGGCCATCTATGAGACTATTTTAAATGAATGGCAAGTTACTAAGAACGTTATCTTGGCTATTGAAGGACATGACGAACTCTTAGCTGACAATCCATATCTAAAAGCTAGTCTGGATTACCGTATGCCTTACTTTAATATTCTCAACTATATTCAGTTAGAGTTGATTAAACGCCAACGTCGTGGAGAATTGTCCAGTGATCAAGAACGATTGATTCATATCACCATCAACGGAATTGCGACAGGATTGCGTAATTCAGGTTGATCATTTTCAAGAGTGAATATCAAAAAAATTCTCAAAGAGTCTTGACAAGTAGTTGAAAAATGATATAATTTAACCATTCAGAAAAGTAATCATACAAACTTTTTAGAGAGTCTGTGGTAGCTGAAAACAGATAAGTGATGATGATGAAAATTGGGCTGAATGTTATTTAGAATTTGAAATCATAAAAATTCGGTGAGCACACCTTACAGTGCATCTCGTTATTGCGAGACAGAGCGATAGGGAAATTCCCTATAATTGAGGTGGTACCGCGCATCGACGTCCTCACACAAGTTTTTTGTGTGAGGATTTTTTTTGATGGAAGTTAGTATGGAAAGAAAACGATGGCGTCGCTTGTTTATACTCAATGAAAATCAAAGTACAAACTAGGAAGCTAGCCGCAGGCTGTACTTGAGTACGGCAAGGTGAAGCTGACGTGGTTTGAAGAGATTTTCGAAGAGTATTAGATAAGTGAAATATGTTAAAGGAAATAAAAAGGAGAAACAGAATGAAAAATAAACGTTTAATTGGAATTATTGTTGCATTAGCAGTCCTAGTAGCAGGAAGCTTGATTTACTCTTCAATGAATAAATCAGAAGCTCAGAATAATAAGGATGAGAAGAAAATAACCAAGATTGGTGTGCTTCAATTTGTGAGTCATCCATCTCTTGATTTGATTTATAAAGGGATCCAAGATGGACTTGCAGAAGAAGGATATAAAGATGATCAAGTTAAAATCGATTTTATGAACTCAGAAGGTGACCAAAGTAAGGTTGCGACAATGAGTAAACAATTGGTTGCAAATGGGAATGACCTTGTGGTTGGTATCGCAACACCAGCTGCTCAAGGTTTGGCTAGTGCAACAAAAGACCTACCAGTTATCATGGCTGCTATTACAGACCCAATTGGTGCTAACTTGGTCAAAGATTTGAAAAAACCAGGTGGCAACGTTACAGGGGTATCTGACCACAATCCAGCTCAACAACAAGTTGAACTCATCAAGGCTCTGACACCGAATGTGAAAACAATCGGAGCTCTTTACTCAAGTAGCGAAGACAATTCAAAAACACAGGTCGAAGAATTTAAGGCTTATGCTGAAAAAGCAGGTCTGACAGTGGAAACATTTGCAGTTCCTTCAACAAATGAAATTGCCTCAACTGTCACTGTTATGACTAGCAAGGTTGATGCTATCTGGGTTCCAATCGACAACACCATTGCATCTGCATTTTCAACAGTTGTATCAAGCAATCAATCAGCTAAAAAGCCAATCTATCCAAGCGCTACTGCCATGGTAGAAGCAGGTGGCTTGGCATCAGTTGTAGTTGACCAACACGACCTTGGTGTGGCAACTGGTAAAATGATTGCCCAAGTCTTGAAAGGTGCAAAACCAGCTGATACTCCAGTCAATGTCTTTTCAACTGGTAAGTCAGTCATCAATAAAAAAATAGCACAAGAACTAGGTATTACGATTCCTGAGTCTGTTCTCAAAGAAGCAGGACAAGTCATCGAATAAATAAGGAAGGGAGGAGGAGACTCTTCCCATTTTTTAAAAAGATGAATATAGAAAGGATTAAATAAAATATGATTGTTTCCATTATTTCTCAAGGATTTGTCTGGGCTATTTTAGGTCTGGGGATCTTTATGACATTTAGGATTTTAAACTTTCCAGATATGACGACAGAAGGTTCCTTCCCTCTTGGGGGGGCTGTTGCTGTTACTCTGATAACCAAAGGAGTGAACCCTTTTTTAGCGACACTGCTTGCTGTAGGAGCAGGTTGTTTGGCTGGTATGGCAGCAGGACTTCTTTATACAAAAGGGAAGATCCCAACCTTGCTCTCAGGGATTTTGGTAATGACTTCTTGTCACTCTATTATGCTCTTGATTATGGGACGTGCAAATTTAGGATTGCTTGGAACCAAGCAAATTCAGGACGCCTTGCCTTTTGATTCGGATTTGAATCAACTCTTAACAGGTCTCATCTTTGTTAGTATTGTTATTGCTCTCATGCTCTTTTTCTTGGACACTAAACTCGGACAGGCTTATATTGCTACAGGTGACAATCCTGATATGGCTAGAAGTTTCGGAATTCATACTGGACGCATGGAGCTTATGGGCTTGATCTTATCAAATGGTGTGATTGCCCTTGCAGGAGCTCTCATTGCCCAGCAAGAAGGCTATGCCGATGTATCTCGAGGAATCGGGGTTATCGTTGTGGGGCTTGCAAGTTTGATTATTGGAGAAGTTATCTTCAAGAGTTTGAGCTTGGCGGAACGTCTGGTTACCATCGTTGTAGGTTCTATCGCTTATCAATTCTTAGTGTGGGCAGTTATTGCGCTTGGCTTTAATACAAGTTACCTTCGTTTGTACAGCGCTGTGATTTTAGCAGTCTGTCTCATGATTCCAACATTTAAGCAAACAATCTTGAAAGGAGCCAAATTAAGCAAATGACAGCAATTGTAGAATTAAAAAATGCAACCAAAGTCGTTAAAAATGGCTTTGATGAAGAAAAGATTATTTTAAATGATGTTTCCTTGGAAATTTTTGAACAGGATTTTATCACGATATTAGGTGGAAATGGTGCTGGTAAATCGACCCTTTTTAACACCATTGCAGGAACCATGTCCTTAACCAGTGGAACCATCCGTATTTTAGGTGAGGATGTTACCAAGTATTCACCAGAGAAGAGAGCCAAGTATCTGTCACGTGTTTTCCAAGATCCTAAGATGGGGACAGCTCCTCGTATGACAGTGGCAGAGAATCTCTTGATTGCCAAGTTTCGTGGTGAAAAGCGGGGATTGTTACCAAGACGTTTGGCTAGCTATAAGGATGAATTTCAGGCAACCATTGAAAAAGTGGGAAACGGTCTTGAGAAACACTTGAATACACCGATTGAGTTCTTATCAGGTGGACAAAGACAGGCTTTGAGCCTCTTGATGGCAACCTTGAAGCGTCCTGAATTACTCTTGTTAGACGAGCATACTGCAGCCCTTGATCCAAAGACCAGTGTGGCCTTGATGGAATTGACAGACGAATTTGTCAAGAAAGATCAGCTGACAGCCCTTATGATTACCCATCATATGGAAGATGCTCTCAAATATGGCAATCGCTTGATTGTTATGAAGGAAGGTTGTATCATCCAAGATTTGAACCAAGAAGAAAAAGCAAAAATGAAGATTTCAGACTACTATCAATTATTTGAATAGATGAACTTTATTTTCATTAAAAAATAGAGAAGAAAAAACTTAGAAGCATTAAAGTGTTTCTGAGTTTTTTAACTTTCTTTTCTATCTAGAAAAATAAGGAAAAGAGAATTACGGAAAGCGTATGAAATGGTTTACTTTTTTTCAGAAATAAGCTATACTAGTTTACGTGAAACTATGATAAGATGGAGGTATTGTGTATGGTTGACAAACAAGTCATTGAAGAAATCAAAAACAATGCCAACATTGTGGAAGTCATAGGAGATGTGATTTCTTTACAAAAGGCAGGACGGAACTATCTAGGGCTCTGTCCTTTTCATGGTGAAAAAACACCTTCTTTCAACGTTGTAGAGGACAAGCAGTTTTACCACTGTTTTGGTTGTGGCCGCTCGGGTGATGTCTTTAAATTCATCGAGGAGTACCAAGGGGTTCCCTTTATGGAGGCTGTCCAAATCTTAGGTCAGCGTGTGGGGATTGAGGTTGAAAAACCGCTTTATAGTGAACAGAAGCCAGCCTCGCCTCACCAAGCTCTTTATGATATGCATGAAGATGCTGCCAAATTTTATCATGCTATTCTCATGACAACGACCATGGGCGAAGAGGCCAGAAACTACCTTTATCAGCGTGGTTTGACAGATGAAGTGCTCAAGCATTTTTGGATTGGTTTAGCACCTCCAGAACGAAACTATCTCTATCAACGTTTGGCTGGTCAGTATCGTGAAGAGGATTTCTTGGATTCGGGACTATTTTACCTCTCAGATGCTAATCAATTTGTAGACACCTTTCACAATCGGATTATGTTTCCCCTGACAAATGACCAAGGAAAGGTCATTGCCTTCTCAGGTCGTATCTGGCAGAAAACGGATTCACAAACTTCTAAGTATAAAAATAGCCGATCGACTGCAATTTTTAACAAAAGTTACGAATTATATCATATGGATAGGGCAAAAAAATCTTCTGGTAAATCCAGTGAGATTTACCTGATGGAAGGGTTCATGGATGTCATTGCAGCCTATCGGGCTGGAATCAAAAATGCTGTGGCGTCCATGGGAACAGCCTTGAGTCGTGAGCATGTTGAGCATCTGAAAAGGCTAACTAAGAAGTTGGTTCTTGTTTACGATGGCGATAAGGCTGGGCAAGCTGCGACATTGAAAGCGCTGGATGAAATTGGTGATATGCCTGTGCAGATCGTCAGCATGCCTGATAACTTGGATCCAGATGAGTATCTACAAAAAAATGGTCCAGAAGATCTGGCCTATCTATTAACGAAAACTCGTATTAGTCCGATTGAGTTTTACATTCACCAGTACAAACCTGAAAACAGTGAAAATCTGCAGGCTCAGATTGAGTTTATTGAAAAAATAGCTCCCTTGATTGTTCAAGAAAAGTCTATCACTGCTCAAAACAGCTATATTCATATTTTAGCTGACAGTTTGGCGTCCTTTGATTATGCCCAGATTGAGCAGATTGTTAATGAGAACCGTCAGGCACAAAGGCAGAATCGCATGGAAGGAATTTCCAGACCGACGCCAATCACCATGCCTGTCACCAAGCAGTTATCAGCTATTATGAGAGCAGAAGCCCATCTACTCTATCGGATGATGGAATCCCCTCTTGTTTTGAACGATTACCGTTTACGAGAAGACTTTGCATTTGCCACACCTGAATTTCAGGTCTTATATGACTTGCTTGGCCAGTATGGAAATCTTCCTCCAGAAGTTTTAGCAGAACAGACAGAGGAAGTTGAAAGAGCTTGGTACCAAGTCTTAGGTCAGGATTTACCTGCTGAGATGTCACCTCAGGAACTTAGTGAAGTAGAGATGACTCGAAACAAGGCTCTCTTGAATCAGGACAATATGAGAATCAAAAAGAAGGTGCAGGAAGCTAGCCATGTAGGAGATACAGACACAGCCCTAGAAGAATTAGAACGTTTAATTTCCCAAAAGAGAAGAATGGAGTAATAATGGCAACAAAACAAAAAGAAGTAACAACATTTGACGTACAAGTAGCAGAATTTATCCGTAATCATAAGCAGAAAGGGACAGCAACAGATGATGAAATCAATGCTAGTCTTGTCCTTCCTTTTACCTTGGATGCTGATGGAATTGAAGACCTTTTGCAACGAATTCAGGATGCAGGAATTTCAATCACAGATAACGAAGGAAATCCAAGTGCGCGTGTTCTTAGTGCAGAAGAAGAGCCAGAACTCAGTGATGAGGACTTGATTGGGTCAACTTCGGCTAAGGTCAACGACCCTGTCCGTATGTACTTGAAAGAGATTGGTGTCGTTCCTCTTTTGACTAATGAAGAGGAAAAAGAATTGGCACTGGCTGTTGAAGCGGGTGACATCGAAGCCAAACAACGCCTTGCGGAAGCCAACCTTCGTTTGGTTGTTTCTATTGCCAAACGCTATGTTGGTCGTGGTATGCAGTTTCTTGACTTGATTCAAGAAGGAAATATGGGCTTGATGAAGGCGGTTGACAAGTTTGATTATTCTAAAGGGTTCAAGTTTTCAACTTACGCAACTTGGTGGATTCGTCAGGCTATCACTCGTGCTATTGCGGATCAAGCTCGTACCATCCGTATCCCAGTCCACATGGTTGAAACCATCAATAAATTGGTTCGTGAACAGCGGAATCTCCTTCAAGAATTGGGACAAGATCCAACGCCAGAACAAATCGCTGAACGTATGGATATGACTCCTGACAAGGTTCGTGAAATCTTGAAGATTGCTCAAGAACCAGTATCTCTTGAAACACCAATCGGTGAAGAGGATGATAGCCACCTTGGGGACTTTATCGAAGACGAAGTGATTGAAAATCCAGTGGACTATACAACTCGTATCGTCTTGCGTGAGCAGTTGGATGAGGTCTTGGATACTCTTACAGACCGTGAAGAAAATGTTTTGCGTTTGCGTTTCGGACTAGATGATGGAAAAATGCGTACCCTTGAAGATGTAGGTAAAGTCTTTAACGTGACTCGCGAGCGTATCCGTCAGATTGAAGCCAAGGCTTTGAGAAAACTACGTCAACCAAGTCGCAGCAAACCGCTTCGTGATTTTATTGAAGACTAGGAGTGAGGAAAATTATGGCTTATACAGAAGAACAAATTGAAAACATCAAAACACGGATTTTATCAGCCTTGGAAGAAGTTATTGACCCTGAGTTGGGAATCGATATTGTCAATCTTGGTTTGATCTATGAGATTCGTTTTGACGGCGACACAGGACAAACAGAGATTGATATGACTTTGACAACTATGGGTTGTCCTCTAGCTGACCTTTTGACAGACCAGATTTATGATGCTATGACCGAGGTGCCAGAAGTAACTGATACTGAAGTTAAATTGGTTTGGTATCCAGCCTGGACTGTTGAAAAAATGAGTCGCTATGCCCGCATTGCCCTAGGCATTAAGTAAATAGATAAAAGTATGTGAGAGACCATTGGAAGAGCGAGGAAATTTCCCCTTCTTTTCCTCTAGTCTCTCCTTTCTTTTGCTGATTTTATTCAAAGAAAATGATATAATAGTAGTTATGGAAAAAAAGAAATTACGCATCAATATGTTGAGTTCAAGTGAGAAAGTAGCAGGACAAGGAGTTTCAGGTGCCTACCGTGAATTAGTTCGTCTTCTTCACCGTGATGCCAAGGACCAATTGATTGTTACAGAAAATCTTCCAATCGAGGCAGATGTGACTCACTTTCATACAATTGATTTCCCCTATTATTTATCAACATTCCAAAAGAAACGCTCAGGGAGAAAAATTGGCTATGTGCATTTCTTGCCTGATACACTTGAGGGGAGTTTGAAAATTCCATTTTTCTTAAAGGGAATTGTGAAACGCTATGTATTTTCTTTTTACAACCGGATGGAGCACTTGGTGGTGGTTAATCCTATGTTTATTGAGGATTTGGTGGCAGCTGGTATTCCACGTGAAAAAGTGACCTATATTCCTAACTTTGTCAATAAGGAAAAATGGCATCCCCTTCCACAAGAAGAGGTAGCGAGACTGCGAACAGAACTTGGCGTTAGTGACAATCGGTTTATCGTAGTAGGTGCTGGTCAAGTCCAGAAACGAAAAGGGATTGATGATTTTATCCGTCTGGCTGAAGAATTGCCTCAGATTACCTTTATCTGGGCGGGTGGTTTCTCATTTGGTGGTATGACAGATGGTTATGAACGCTACAAGAAAATGATGGACAATCCACCTGAAAATTTGATGTTTCCAGGTATTGTGTCGCCAGAGCGAATGCGTGAATTGTATGCCCTAGCGGACCTTTTCTTGTTACCCAGTTATAATGAACTCTTTCCTATGACGATTTTAGAGGCTGCTAGTTGTGAGGCTCCTATTATGTTGCGTGATTTAGATCTCTATAAGGTGATTTTGGAGGGAAATTATCGGGCAACAGCAGATAGAGAAGAGATGAAAGAAGCTATTTTAGAATATCAAGCAAATCCTGTTGCCTTAAAAGATCTCAAAGAAAAAGCTAAGAATATTTCCAGAGAGTATTCTGAAGAGCATCTGTTACAAATCTGGTTGGACTTTTATGAGAAACAAGCCACTTTAGGGAGAAAGTAAAAAGTGAGGTAATCTATGCGAATTGGTTTATTTACAGATACCTATTTTCCTCAGGTTTCTGGTGTTGCGACCAGTATTCGAACCTTAAAAACAGAACTTGAAAAGCAGGGGCATGCTGTTTTTATCTTTACGACGACAGATAAGGATGTCAATCGTTATGAAGATTGGCAAATTATCCGCATTCCAAGTGTTCCTTTTTTTGCTTTCAAAGATCGCCGCTTTGCCTATCGAGGCTTTAGCAAGGCGCTTGAAATTGCCAAACAGTATCAGCTGGATATTATCCATACTCAGACAGAATTTTCTCTAGGCTTGTTGGGGATTTGGATTGCGCGTGAACTGAAAATTCCCGTTATTCATACCTATCATACCCAGTACGAAGACTATGTGCATTATATTGCCAAGGGGATGTTGATTCGTCCTAGTATGGTCAAGTATCTGGTCAGAGGTTTCCTGCACGATGTGGATGGGGTTGTTTGCCCGAGTGAGATTGTTCGTGACTTGCTATCTGATTATAAAGTCAAGGTTGAAAAGCGGGTCATTCCAACTGGAATTGAATTAGCTAAGTTTGAGCGTCCAGAAATAAAGCAAGAAAATTTGAAAGAACTGCGTAGTAAATTAGGGATTCAAGATGATGAAAAGATGTTGCTTAGCCTTTCCAGAATTTCCTATGAAAAAAATATTCAAGCAGTATTAGCAGCCTTTGCAGAAGTTCTGAGAGAGGAAGACAAGGTGAAACTGGTAGTTGCTGGGGACGGTCCTTATCTGGATGACCTCAAAGAGCAAGCTAAAAAACTAGAGATTCAAGACTCCGTTATCTTTACAGGTATGATTGCTCCTAGTGAGACGGCTCTTTACTATAAGGCGGCAGATTTTTTCATCTCTGCATCGACAAGTGAAACGCAGGGTTTGACATACTTGGAAAGCTTAGCTAGTGGAACACCTGTCATTGCTCACGGAAATCCGTATCTGGACAATCTCATCAATGACAAGATGTTTGGTACCTTGTATTACGGTGAGCATGATTTGGCTGGAGCTATTTTGGAAGCCCTGATTGCAACGCCAGATATGGATGAGCATACCTTATCAGAAAAATTGTATGAGATTTCAGCTGAGAACTTTGGAAAACGGGTGCATGAGTTTTATCTTGATGCTATTATTTCAAATAATTTCGAGAAAGATTTAGCCAAAGATGATACGGTTAGTCAGCGTATCTTTAAGACAGTTTTGTATCTTCCACAACAGGTGGTTGCTGTGCCCGTAAAAGGATCTAGACGAATGCTGAGGGCTTCAAAAACACAGCTAATCAGTATCAGAGATTATTGGAAAGACAGTGAAGAATAGAAAGAGGAATAGCTATGAAAAAACAATTAATGAGAAGTGGTCATGATAAAAAGATTGCAGGTGTTTGTGCAGGAGTGGCTCATTATTTTGATATGGATCCAACTATTGTTCGTGTAATATGGGGTGTTCTTGCTTTTGGTTATGGAGCTGGAATTGTAGCCTATATTATTTTATGGATTATTGCACCAGTAGCAAGTGACTATTGAAAACTAGCTCAATTCATGCTAAGATAATAGAAAATAGAATGTAACGAAGGAGAAAAAAATGGCATTTGGAGATAATGGAAATCGTAAAAAAACTATGTTTGAGAAAATAACCTTGTTTATCGTGATTATCATGCTAGTAGCAAGTTTATTGGGAATTTTTGCAACTGCAATTGGTGCCCTCAGTAATCTATAAAATAGATTCAAGAAAATTTAGTGACTGGGATTTCCCAGCCCTTTTTTAAAGTGAGAAGAAAAAATGAGTATGTTTTTAGATACAGCCAAGATTAAGGTCAAGGCTGGTAATGGTGGTGATGGCATGGTTGCCTTTCGCCGTGAAAAATATGTCCCTAATGGTGGTCCTTGGGGTGGTGATGGTGGTCGTGGAGGCAATGTCGTCTTCGTTGTAGACGAAGGTTTGCGTACTTTGATGGATTTCCGCTACAATCGTCATTTTAAGGCTGATTCTGGTGAGAAAGGAATGACTAAAGGGATGCATGGGCGTGGTGCTGAGGATCTTAGAGTTCGAGTACCACAAGGTACGACTGTTCGTGATGCAGAGACTGGCAAGGTCTTGACAGATTTGATTGAACATGGGCAAGAATTTATTGTAGCCCACGGTGGTCGTGGTGGTCGTGGAAATATCCGCTTTGCGACACCAAAAAATCCTGCACCGGAAATCTCTGAAAATGGAGAACCAGGTCAGGAACGTGAGTTACAATTGGAACTAAAAATCTTGGCAGATGTCGGTTTAGTGGGTTTCCCATCAGTAGGGAAATCAACCCTTTTAAGTGTTATTACCTCAGCTAAACCTAAAATCGGCGCCTACCACTTTACGACCATTGTGCCAAATCTAGGTATGGTTCGTACCCAATCAGGTGAATCCTTTGCAGTAGCTGATTTACCAGGTTTGATTGAAGGGGCTAGTCAAGGTGTTGGTTTGGGAACTCAGTTCCTCCGTCACATTGAGCGTACACGTGTCATCCTTCACATCATTGATATGTCAGCTAGCGAAGGCCGTGATCCTTATGAGGACTACTTAGCTATCAATAAGGAGTTAGAGTCTTATAACCTCCGTCTCATGGAACGTCCACAGATTATCGTAGCCAATAAGATGGATATGCCTGAGAGTCAAGAAAATCTTAAAGAATTTAAGAAAAAATTGGCTGAAAACTACGATGAATTTGAAGAGTTACCAGCTATCTTCCCGATTTCTGGATTGACTAAGCAAGGTCTGGCAACACTTTTGGATGCTACAGCTGAATTGTTAGACAAGACACCAGAATTCTTGCTCTACGATGAGTCTGATATGGAAGAAGAAGCCTACTACGGCTTTGACGAGGAAGAGAAAGCCTTTGAAATTAGCCGTGATGACGATGCGACATGGGTACTTTCTGGTGAAAAACTCATGAAACTCTTTAATATGACCAACTTTGATCGTGATGAATCTGTCATGAAATTTGCCCGCCAACTTCGTGGTATGGGGGTTGATGAAGCCCTTCGTGCGCGTGGTGCTAAAGATGGTGACTTGGTCCGAATTGGTAAATTTGAGTTTGAATTTGTAGACTAGGAGACTGGTATGGGAGATAAACCGATATCTTTCCGAGATGCGGATGGTAATTTTGTTTCCGCCGCAGACGTTTGGAATGAAAAGAAATTGGAAGAACTATTTAATCGTCTCAATCCAAATCGTGCTCTGAGATTGGCACGAACTAAAAAAGAAAATCCATCTCAGTAAAGAATATAACAAAATTCCGTGCCTCATCAGACACGGAATTTTGTTATTCTTCAAAGAAAAATGGTGGAGCGAATTTTTTCAATTCTTCAAAGCATTTTTGAGCAGCTTCTGCATCTTCGCAGATGACGAGACAGACATCATCGCCACAGAGAGTAGCGATAGCGTCAGGGAAGCTCAAAGCATCAATGATAGAACCAAAGGATTGAGCCAGTCCAGGAAGGGTTTTTAGTAGGACTTGGTGTTGAACTGGGTGCATCAAGACAAGGGCGTCTTCCATGTAGAGTTCGAGACGTTTTTCCCATTTTGAGATAGAACCTGTATTAAGAACGTAGTAAGAGTTATCCTCTTCGCGGACTTTTGACAGGTTCATATTTTTGATGTCGCGTGAGAGAGTTGCCTGGGTAACTTGAATGTCGTTATCAGCAAGAAGGGCTTGCAACTCAGCCTGTGTATGAATCTTGTTTTTTGCAACAAGAGCGCGTATGAGTTGGTGTCGGTGTTCAGATTTATTCATAATAATTTAACTCCTTTTTTAGTGAGGTATGGTAAGTGTGGACTGAGAGAGGTCGACAGTCAGCTGGTAAGCGGTATTGTCACGTATGGTGATTTCAAAGTCAGTCGTATAGAGGACTAAACGAAGAGTATCTCCTTCTTTTAACTTGTAAATGGTAGGTTGTAGTTCAAATTGCACATCCATCCATTCATCTGCAGTAATATCATCTACTAACAGTAAATCATTTCTATTTTGTAAATTAAGGTAACCTTTTGTCACGACTCGTTGTGCATTTTCACGAAAAGGCAATTCGTTAAGATTTTCCAACATGTGATAGCGACCGTTGTCAATGGTTCTAGCACTTAAAACAGCTGGATAAGGTTGTAGGTATTTCTTTTGTCCAAGTTCTAGCAGTTGGGCTGATAAGAGCCCCTTGTTTGTACTGGATTTGATACGAAGATTAAGCTGAGCGCGACCGTTCAAGTGAAGATCTTTGGTTACAGGAAGGTCAATAGTAATCTGATTGACTTTCCCTTGATAGAGTTCTGTATTGAAGGTCTGGTATGTCTTACCATAACGATCAAAATCTTTATCTGAGTACTGGTTTTGAATGACTTTCTCTTCTTGACCAAGTGAGAAGGTTTCAAAGTTTTCTTGCCCACCAAAGGTATCAAGTGATAACCAAGTCTGAGGAGTGGTATTGTCCTGCCAGATAACAGTAGGAAGGTGGAAATCTGTATCTTGTCCCAGTAATTTCTTTGTCAACAAAGCATTCATGGACTCACGGAAGTCAATGGACTGCCAGTTGTTCATGTACACATGGGCACCATTATGGAAAAAGAGGTACTTGTTTATATGAGTATGTAGAGCATGGAACATCTGGTAAACATGAAGTGGTTTGACATTCCAATCCTGAGAACCATGGGTAAAGACAACCTCTGCCTTTACTTTGTCAGCATTGAGCAGATAGTTGCGGTCATGCCAAAACTGATTGTAGTCGCCAGACTTGCGATCCAGTTGTTCTTTTACTTTTTCTAAGTCAGCTTGGTGAGCTTCATTGCCACGGATATAGTCGCCAGCCAAGAGATTACGAGAATAGGTTAACTCAGTAAGAGAATCAAAGTCCTCGCCTGGATAACCACCTGGACTAGTCACCAGACCGTTTTCACGATAGTAGTTGTACCAAGATGAAATGCCAGCCTCAGCAATGATTACTTCTAAACCATCAACACCTGTAGTGGCAAGGCCGTTTGACATGGTACCTAGATAGGAAAGTCCAGTTGTAGCTACTTTTCCGTTTGACCAGCCAGCCTTGACTTGACGTTGGCGCGTGTGGTCAGTAAAGGCACGGCAATGACCATTGAGCCAGTCGATGACATTTTTATAAGCTTCGATTTGTTGGTAGTCTCCGTTAGTCATGAAACCAGTAGAGTCTTTGGTACCAACACCTGACACATAGAGATTAGCAAAACCTCGTGGAAGGAAGTAGTCGTTGAGTGTATAGCTAGAGTTGATGTGACTTAGCTTTTCCTCAGCTTCTGACACAAGCTCAGCTTGGCCTTGAGGTTGGACGAGATTGAGTTGAGGTTCCTCTAGTTCAATCTTATGAGCAGGTTTAACCTCGAGCTCGCCCTCCATCTTGTAGAGAGCCTTATCGCTTGCCTTGTCATTTGTTCCCTGATGATAAGGACTGGCTGTCATGATGGCAGGGATTTGCCCCTCATAACGTGGACGAATAATGCTAACCTTGACTAAGTCTGGTATCCCTTTTTGGTCAGTATCGACACGAGACTCAACGTAAACGACTTCACGAATGACATCATGGCTAGAAAAAGTAGCCAAACTCTTGCCGTTAAAGTAGTGGTAGTTATTATCCTCCGGCATAAGACCGTCGCTTACCAGTTGATCAATCAGGGTATTCCCCTTTTTGGTGCGAGTATTGAGTAACTGATAGAGATTTTCAATCAAGTCACCGTATACAATAGGAAATCCAGTCTCTTTACGAAAAACTTCACTATCTTCGAAGTCAATCAAATAAGAAAAGCCTAAAAGTTGAAAGGAGACAGTATAAAAAATATCTGCTGTCAAGTCTTTGTCAGATTTGAAAAAAGTTAATATGTTAGTTTCTTTATCTACAGCCAAGCAGAAGAGTGGATAGTCGGTGTTCTCATAAGTGAAAAATAAGCGACGTAAAAAAGTTTCCAGTAATTCCTTGGGATTGGCTGTGTTTTGTAAATCAAAGCCACATTTTTTTAGTTCAGATAAGATATTTTCTTTTGGAAAAGTGATATAACTATATTGATTAAAACGCATAGAACCTCCATATAGAATGATAGTTAAGGTTATTATATCAAAAAAAAAGCAGAAAGGGAATTGTTAACTGCAAAAGGAAATAATCCAATAAAAATGAATAAAGTGCTAAATTCAATATAGAGAACAGTGTAATAATAGACGTAATAGTTATAATATAAAAATTCTAGGAGATTTATATTATATGTTTTCTATTTTTATATATAATATAGTATAAATATAAAAAAACGATGACAAAATACAAATGGATAGAAAGTAAATTAGTAAGCTGATGAAATTTTTCTCAAGAGCAGCCTTTTATAGGTGAAAATGGTATAATATAGTGAGAAGGATAGAGGAGAAGTGTAAATTGATCGCACAACTAGATACAAAAACAGTCTATAGTTTTATGGAGAGCGTCATTTCAATTGACAAGTATGTGAGAGCAGCTAAAGAATACGGCTACACTCATCTGGCCATGATGGATATTGATAATCTTTATGGTGCTTTTGACTTTCTAGAGGTTACAAAAAAATATGGCATTCATCCTTTATTAGGGCTTGAAATGACTGTATTTGTGGATGATCAGGAAGTGAATCTGCGCTTTTTAGCTCTATCTAGTGTGGGCTATCAGCAGTTGATGAAGCTTTCAACAGCCAAGATGCAGGGGGAGAAAAGTTGGTCAGTCCTGTCCCAGTACCTGGAGGATATCGCGGTCATTGTGCCTTATTTTGAAGAGTTTGAGTCGCTAAATCTAGGCTGTGATTACTATATTGGAGTTTATCCAGAAACACTGACAAGCGAATTTCATCATCCTATCTTACCACTTTATCGAGTCAATGCCTTTGAAAGTAGGGATAGAGAAGTTCTGCAAGTGCTAACAGCGATTAAAGAAAACCTACCGCTCAGAGAAGTTCCCTTGCGCTCACGACAAGATGTCCTTATATCAGCAAGTTCTTTAGAGAAATTATTCCAAGAACGTTTTCCTCAAGCCTTGGAAAACTTAGAAAAGCTTATTTCAGGCATTTCTTATGATTTGGATACGAGTTTGAAACTGCCTCGTTTTAACCCTGCTAGACCAGCAGTAGAAGAGTTGAGAGAACGTGCTGAACTGGGGCTTGTTCAGAAGGGTCTGACTAGTAAAGAATATCAAGAACGTCTAAAACAAGAATTGGCTGTTATTCATGATATGGGCTTTGATGATTATTTCTTGGTTGTCTGGGATTTGTTGCGTTTTGGACGTTCAAATGGCTATTATATGGGAATGGGACGGGGTTCTGCAGTTGGTAGCTTGGTTTCTTATGCCTTAGATATCACAGGGATTGACCCAGTAGAGAAAAATCTGATTTTTGAACGCTTTCTCAATCGTGAACGCTATACCATGCCTGATATTGATATAGATATTCCTGATATTTATCGTCCAGATTTTATCAGGTATGTTGGCAATAAATATGGCAGTAAACATGCGGCTCAAATCGTTACTTTTTCTACCTTTGGAGCCAAGCAAGCTCTACGAGATGTCTTGAAACGCTTTGGCGTGCCAGAGTATGAATTATCTGCAATTACCAAGAAAATCAGTTTTCGTGACAATCTCAAGTCAGCCTATGAGGACAATCTCCAGTTTCGTCAGCAAATTAATAGTAAGTTAGAATACCAAAAAGCCTTTGAGATTGCTTGCAAGATAGAGGGCTATCCAAGACAAACCTCTGTCCATGCGGCTGGTGTTGTAATCAGTGACCAAGACTTGACCAACTACATTCCTCTAAAGCATGGTGATGAAATTCCACTGACTCAGTATGATGCTCATGGAGTTGAGGCTAGCGGACTTTTGAAAATGGACTTTCTGGGACTACGAAATTTGACCTTTGTCCAGAAGATGCAAGAGTTGCTTGCTAAAACAGAAGATATTCACCTTAAAATCGAAGAAATAGATTTAGAAGACAAAGAAACGCTGGCTTTATTTGCTTCTGGTAATACAAAAGGTATCTTTCAATTTGAGCAACCTGGTGCCATTCGCTTGCTAAAACGTGTGCAACCAGTCTGTTTTGAAGATGTCGTAGCAACTACTTCCCTAAATCGGCCAGGTGCTAGTGACTACATCAATAATTTTGTGGCAAGAAAGCATGGGCAGGAAGAAGTGACTGTTCTGGATCCAGTACTGGAGGATATTTTGGCTCCAACCTACGGAATTATGCTCTATCAGGAGCAGGTTATGCAGGTTGCCCAGCGATTTGCTGGATTTAGTCTTGGGAAAGCCGATATTTTGCGCCGAGCTATGGGGAAAAAGGATGCCTCTGCCATGCATGAGATGAGGGCTTCTTTTATTCAAGGTTCATTAGAAGCTGGACATACTGCGGAAAAGGCAGAGCAGGTTTTTGATGTCATGGAGAAGTTTGCAGGTTATGGTTTTAATAGGTCACACGCCTATGCCTACTCAGCCTTGGCCTTCCAGTTGGCTTATTTCAAAACACATTATCCAGCCATTTTTTATCAGGTCATGTTGAATTCTGCCAACAGTGATTACTTAACAGATGCCTTAGAAGCAGGCTTTGAAGTAGCGCCTCTGTCCATCAATACTATTCCCTATCACGATAAAATTGCGAACAAGTCTATCTATCTAGGTTTGAAATCGATTAAGGGAGTCAGCAAGGATTTGGCACTTTGGATTCTTGAAAATAGACCTTATTCTAACATTGAAGATTTTATAGCTAAATTACCTGAGAATTATCTGAAACTTCCTCTGCTAGAGCCTTTGGTAAAAGTTGGTCTTTTCGATTTATTTGAAAAAAATCGTCAAAAAGTATTCAATAATTTAGTTAATCTATTTGAATTTGTAAAAGAGTTAGGAAGTTTGTTCGGGGATACAATTTATAGCTGGCAGGAATCGGAAGATTGGACAGATCAAGAAAAATTCTATATGGAACAAGAGCTTTTAGGGATAGGTATCAGCAAACATCCCCTACAAACTATCGCAAGTAAAGCTATTTACCCGATTACCCCAATTGGGAATTTGTCAGAAAATAGCTACGCTATTATTTTGGTTGAAGTTCAGAAAATAAAAGTAATTCGTACCAAAAAGGGTGAAAACATGGCTTTCTTACAGGTAGATGACAGTAAGAAAAAATTGGATGTCACTCTCTTTTCAGACTTATATCGACAGGTTGGGCAGGAAATAAAAGAGGGAGCCTTCTACTATATAAAAGGGAAAATACAATCACGTGATGGCCGTCTGCAAATGATTGCACAAGAAATAAGAGAAGCAGTTGCTGAACGCTTTTGGATACAGGTAAAAAATCATGAATCGGATCAAGAAATTTCGAGAATTTTAGACCAGTATAAAGGCCCAATCCCAGTCATTATCAGGTATGAAGAGGAACAGAAAACAATCGTTTCTCCCCATCATTTTGTAGCTAAATCCAATGAATTAGAAGTGAAATTGGATGAAATCGTTATGAAAACGATTTATCGCTAAAAATACGGAAAATAGAAGAATTTTAAAATCAAATGTGGTATAATCAATAAGAATGTTAAAAGAAAAAGGAGCATAACCAATATGAAACGTATTGCTGTTTTGACTAGTGGTGGAGACGCCCCTGGTATGAACGCTGCCATCCGTGCAGTTGTTCGTCAAGCAATTTCAGAAGGAATGGAAGTTTTTGGTATCTATGACGGATATGCTGGTATGGTTGCCGGTGAAATTCATCCCCTAGATGCAGCTTCAGTAGGAGACATCATTTCTCGTGGTGGTACTTTCCTTCACTCAGCTCGTTACCCAGAGTTCGCTCAACTTGAAGGGCAACTTAAAGGGATTGAGCAATTGAAAAAACACGGAATTGAAGGTGTAGTTGTTATCGGTGGTGACGGATCTTACCACGGCGCTATGCGTTTGACTGAACATGGCTTCCCAGCTATCGGTCTTCCAGGTACAATCGATAACGATATCGTTGGTACTGACTTTACAATCGGTTTTGACACAGCGGTTACAACTGCTATGGATGCTATCGATAAGATTCGTGATACATCATCAAGTCACCGTCGTACTTTTGTTATTGAAGTTATGGGACGTAACGCTGGTGATATCGCTCTTTGGGCTGGTATTGCAACTGGTGCTGATGAAATCATCATTCCTGAAGAAGGATTCAAGATTGAAGATATCGTAGAAAGCATTAAATGTGGTTATGAGTGTGGTAAAAAACACAACATCATCGTCTTGGCTGAAGGTGTGATGTCAGCGGCTGAATTTGGTAAAAAACTAAAAGAAGCTGGGGATACAAGCGACCTTCGTGTGACAGAACTTGGACATATTCAACGTGGTGGTTCTCCAACTGCGCGTGACCGTGTATTGGCGTCACGTATGGGTGCGCATGCTGTTAAACTTCTTAAAGAAGGTATCGGTGGTGTTGCGGTTGGTATCCGTAACGAGAAAATGGTTGAAAACCCAATTCTTGGAACTGCAGAAGAAGGAGCATTGTTTAGCCTTACTGCAGAAGGTAAGATTGTGGTTAACAACCCACACAAAGCCGATATTGAGCTATCTAGCTTGAATAAGAGCTTGTCATAATTTACAATTTAGTTATTAAGGCCAAAAAGGTCATATATATAAAGGAGTCACAAAAATCATGAACAAACGTGTAAAAATCGTTGCAACTTTGGGTCCTGCGGTAGAAATCCGTGGTGGTAAAAAATTCGGTGAGGACGGATACTGGGGTGAAAAACTTGATGTTGAAGCTTCAGCTAAAAACATTGCTAAATTGATTGAAGCTGGTGCTAACACATTCCGTTTCAACTTCTCACACGGTGACCACCAAGAACAAGGTGAGCGTATGGCAACTGTTAAACTTGCAGAAAAACTTGCAGGTAAAAAAGTTGGTTTCCTTCTTGATACAAAAGGACCAGAAATCCGTACAGAATTGTTCGAAGGTGAAGCTAAAGAGTATTCATACAAAACTGGTGAGAAAATCCGTGTTGCAACTAAACAAGGAATCAAATCAACTCGTGAAGTGATTGCATTGAACGTTGCTGGTGCTCTTGATATCTATGATGATGTTGAAGTTGGTCGTCAAGTGTTGGTTGACGATGGTAAACTTGGTCTTCGTGTGGTTGCTAAAGATGACGCAACTCGTGAGTTTGAAGTTGAAGTTGAAAACGATGGCGTAATTGCTAAACAAAAAGGTGTTAACATTCCTAACACTAAAATTCCTTTCCCAGCTCTTGCTGAACGCGATAACGACGATATCCGTTTCGGTCTTGAACAAGGTATCAACTTCATCGCGATTTCATTCGTACGTACTGCAAAAGATGTGAACGAAGTTCGTGCAATCTGTGAAGAAACTGGAAACGGACACGTTCAATTGTTCGCTAAAATCGAAAACCAACAAGGTATCGATAACTTGGATGAAATCATCGAAGCTGCTGATGGTATCATGATTGCTCGTGGTGACATGGGTATCGAAGTACCATTCGAAATGGTTCCAGTTTACCAAAAAATGATCATCACTAAAGTCAATGCTGCAGGTAAAGTTGTTATCACTGCAACAAACATGCTTGAAACAATGACTGAAAAACCACGTGCAACTCGTTCAGAAGTATCAGACGTATTTAACGCTGTTATCGACGGAACTGACGCAACAATGCTTTCAGGTGAGTCTGCAAACGGTAAATACCCACTTGAGTCAGTAACTACAATGGCTACAATCGATAAGAACGCTCAAACTCTTCTTAACGAATACGGACGTTTGAACTCAGATTCATTCGAACGTAACTCTAAGACAGAAGTAATGGCTTCAGCTGTTAAAGATGCTACTAACTCAATGGACATTAAATTGGTTGTAACTCTTACTAAGACAGGTCACACTGCACGTTTGATCTCTAAATACCGTCCAAATGCTGACATCTTGGCATTGACATTCGACGAATTGACAGAACGTGGATTGATGTTGAACTGGGGTGTTATCCCAATGTTGACAGATGCTCCATCTTCAACTGACGATATGTTCGAAATTGCTGAACGTAAAGCAGTTGAAGCAGGTCTTGTAGAATCTGGTGACGATATCGTTATTGTTGCTGGTGTACCACTTGGAGAAGCTGTTCGTACAAACACAATGCGTATCCGTACAGTACGTTAATTAAAATAAAAAGCCTATCATATCAAGCCTTATAGCCTGTATGATGGGCTCTTTTTGTATATGAGCAAAGTTTTTACTTTTGATTTAATGCAACTGTAGCTAAAGAGTAAATCTTTGCTTGTTCCATACTTTTTGTGATGTGAGTATAAATATAGATAAAAAATAACTCCCTGAGTACTCAAGGAGTTATTTTTATCTAAATTAGTTTTTAGAAGCTGCTTGGAATTCTGGATTTTTCCATGCTTCGTCAATGATAGCTTGCAATTCTTTAGCAGATGCTTGCATTTTTTGAGTTTCTGCGTCGTTCAATGGGATATTTACTGGACGAACGATACCATGTGCACCAACAACAGCTGGTTGACCGATAAAGACGTTCTCAACTCCGTATTGACCTTCTTGGAATACTGAAAGTGGAAGTACTGCATTTTCATCGTCAAGGATTGCTTTAGTGATACGAGCAAGGGCTACTGCGATACCGTAGTATGTTGCACCTTTTTTGTTGATGATTGTGTAGGCTGCATCACGAACACCTTCGAACAATTCAATCAATTCAGCTTCTTGAACATTTTGAGTGTCTTTAAGGAATTCTTCAAGGTTTACACCAGCGATGTTTGCGTGTGACCAAACAGCGAACTCAGAGTCACCGTGTTCACCCATGATGTAAGCGTGAACTGAACGAGCATCTACATCCAATTTTTCAGCAAGTGCTTGACGGAAACGAGCTGAGTCAAGTGAAGTACCTGAACCGATAACGCGTTCTTTAGGGAAACCAGAGAATTTCCAAGTTGAGTAAGTCAAAACGTCAACTGGGTTAGCAGCAACAAGGAAGATACCTTTGAAACCAGATTCAACAACTTGAGTTACGATTGATTTGTTGATAGCAAGGTTTTTACCTACAAGGTCAAGACGAGTTTCACCTGGTTTTTGAGGAGCACCTGCAGTGATTACAACAAGGTCAGCGTCTGCACAGTCAGAGTATTGAGCTGCATAGATTTTTTTAGGTGAAGTGAAGGCAAGGGCGTGACTAAGGTCAAGCGCGTCACCAACAGCTTTTTCATGCAATTGTGGAATTTCGATAATTCCAAGCTCTTGTGCAATTCCTTGGTTAACAAGTGCAAAAGCGTAAGATGAACCTACAGCACCATCACCGACAAGGATAACTTTTTTGTGTTGTTTAGTTGAAGTCATTGTTCTAAACATCTCCTTAATTTTATTAGGGGATTTTCCCCAGACAACTTCATTCTATCACTTTTAAAAAACTTTGTCACGAATATGCCTTATAGTTCTTAATGTAAACGTTTTAGTGGTTTAGAGGCTGAAATAGATGGGAATTTATGGTATAATGTTGTTACTTACTAATTGTGAAATGAGGCATTTATTAATGCAGGATAAAAATTTAGTGAATGTCAATCTGACAAAGGAGATGAAGACGAGCTTTATCGATTACGCCATGAGTGTTATCGTAGCCCGGGCTCTTCCTGATGTTCGAGATGGCTTGAAACCTGTTCACCGTCGAATTCTCTACGGAATGAATGAATTGGGTGTTACTCCAGACAAACCTCATAAAAAATCTGCTCGTATTACAGGAGACGTCATGGGTAAATACCACCCACACGGGGATTCCTCTATTTATGAAGCCATGGTTCGTATGGCTCAATGGTGGAGTTACCGTTACATGCTTGTAGATGGGCATGGAAACTTTGGTTCCATGGATGGTGATGGTGCTGCCGCCCAGCGTTACACTGAGGCACGTATGAGCAAGATTGCTCTAGAGATGCTTCGTGATATCAATAAAAATACGGTTGACTTCGTTGATAACTATGATGCCAATGAACGTGAACCCTTGGTTTTGCCAGCTCGTTTTCCAAACCTTTTGGTCAATGGAGCAACTGGTATCGCTGTTGGTATGGCAACCAATATTCCACCTCATAACCTGGGTGAGACCATTGATGCAGTGAAGTTGGTCATGGACAATCCTGAAGTGACTACCAAGGACTTGATGGAAGTCTTGCCTGGTCCAGATTTTCCAACAGGTGCCCTTGTCATGGGGAAATCAGGCATTCATAAGGCTTATGAAACGGGTAAAGGTTCTATTGTCCTACGTTCTCGTACCGAAATCGAAGAAACTAAGACTGGCCGTGAGCGCATTGTTGTAACAGAATTTCCTTATATGGTCAACAAAACCAAGGTGCATGAGCATATTGTTCGCTTGGTTCAGGAAAAACGCATTGAGGGGATTACAGCAGTACGTGATGAGTCAAACCGTGAAGGTGTTCGATTTGTTATTGAAGTCAAGCGCGATGCCTCAGCCAATGTTATCCTCAATAACCTCTTTAAGATGACCCAGATGCAAACCAACTTTGGTTTCAATATGCTTGCTATCCAAAATGGTGTACCGAAGATTTTATCCCTTCGTCAGATTTTGGATGCTTATATCGAGCACCAAAAAGAAGTAGTTGTTCGTCGGACACGTTTTGATAAGGAAAAAGCGGAAGCACGCGCTCATATCTTAGAAGGTCTCTTAATTGCGCTAGACCATATCGATGAAGTGATTCGTATCATCCGTGCTAGTGAAACGGATGCGGAAGCACAAGCGGAGTTGATGAGTAAGTTCAAGCTTTCTGAACGACAAAGTCAGGCTATCCTAGACATGCGTCTTCGTCGTTTGACAGGTTTGGAACGTGATAAGATTCAGTCTGAGTATGATGACTTGTTGGCTCTGATTGCGGATTTGGCGGATATTCTTGCTAAGCCTGAACGTGTTTCTCAAATTATCAAAGACGAATTGGATGAAGTTAAACGTAAATTTTCTGATAAACGCCGTACAGAGTTGATGGTCGGTGAAGTCTTGAGTCTTGAAGATGAAGATTTGATTGAAGAATCGGATGTCTTGATTACCCTTTCTAACAAGGGATACATTAAACGTCTGGACCAAGCTGAGTTTACTGCTCAAAAACGTGGGGGTCGTGGTGTTCAAGG
>OBUY01000233.1_pt1 | contig 27989 bp, 27 predicted proteins | sample 1475781 | NCBI WGS metagenome assembly OBUY01 (sample SAMEA2579912, study PRJEB22360) | human gut metagenome | biome: human gut; feature: human-associated habitat; material: faeces | place: Denmark | collected 2008/2010 | reverse complement strand
GCCGGGAACCCGTGCCGTGATGTTCAGCCAGCCTGCCAGCCAGTTACTGGCAGGTGCGCGCATGGATGTGTATGTCATCCGTGACGGGGAGGGCAACTGATGGCCAGTATCAATACCATTGTGAAACGCAAGCAGTACCTGTGGCTGGGGATTGTGGTTGTCGGTGCAGCCTCCGCGATTGGTGGGGCACTGTATCTGTCTGATGTGGATATGTCCGGTAACGGTGAAACCGTGGCTGAACAGGAGCCTGTGCCGGATATGACCGGTGTGGTGGATACGACCTTTGATGACAAGGTGCGTCAGCATGCCACCACAGAGATGCAGGTGACGGCAGCACAGATGCAGAAGCAGTATGAGGAAATCCGTCGTGAGCTGGATGTCCTGAACAAACAGCGCGGTGATGACCAGCGTCGTATTGAAAAGCTGGGACAGGACAATGCTGCACTGGCAGAGCAGGTGAAAGCCCTGGGTGCAAATCCTGTCACCGCGACCGGTGAGCCAGTACCGCAGACGCCAGCCTCACCGCCCGGCCCGGAAGGCGAACCACAGCCAGGAAACACACCCGTATCTTTCCCGCCGCAGGGCAGCGTTGCTGTTCCACCGCCGACGGCGTTTTATCCCGGGAATGGTGTCACGCCACCACCGCAGGTGACGTACCAGTCTGTACCGGTGCCTAACCGGATACAGCGTAAGGTGTTCACCCGTAATGAGGGAAAACAGGGACCATCACTGCCGTACATTCCGTCAGGAAGTTTTGCGAAAGCCATGCTGATTGAAGGAGCGGATGCCAATGCCTCAGTCACCGGTAATGAATCCACGGTGCCGATGCAGCTGCGTATCACCGGTCTGGTGGAAATGCCGAACAGCAAAACGTATGACGCAACGGGATGTTTTGTGGGGCTGGAAGCCTGGGGGGATGTGTCCAGTGAACGTGCCATTGTACGCACCCGCAATATCAGCTGCCTGAAGGACGGCAAAACTATTGATATGCCGATTAAGGGGCATGTCAGCTTCCGGGGTAAAAACGGTATCAAGGGCGAAGTGGTGATGCGTAACGGCAAAATCCTCGGCTGGGCATGGGGCGCGGGATTTGTTGACGGTATCGGTCAGGGAATGGAGCGCGCTTCCCAGCCGGCTGTCGGGCTGGGTGCCACTGCTGCTTACGGGGCCGGCGATGTCCTTAAAATGGGTATCGGTGGCGGCGCATCGAAAGCCGCACAGACGCTCAGTGACTACTACATCAAACGTGCCGAACAGTATCACCCGGTGATACCGATTGGTGCGGGCAACGAAGTGACCGTGGTGTTCCAGGACGGCTTCCAGCTGAAAACCGTGGAAGAGATGGCGCTGGAGCGCACGCAGAACAGAGCGGAAGAAGATAATCCGGAAAGTCCGGTTCCTGTTCCGCCATCAGCTGAAAGTCATCTTAACGGCTTTAATACTGACCAGATGCTGAAGCAGCTGGGCAACCTGAATCCGCAGCAGTTTATGTCCGGCAGCCAGGGAGGAGGCAACGATGGCAAATAATATGTCGTCCCGTCAGGCGTGCCATGCCGCCCGGTATGTTGTCGCACGGGTTCTGCGAGGACTGTTCTGGTGTCTGAAGTACACCGTCATTCTGCCACTGGCCACAATGGCCCTGATGGCTCTGTTTGTTTTATGGAAGGACAACACCACGCCGGGGAAATTACTGGTTAAGGAGATTAACTTCGTAAGACAAACAGCACCTGCCGGACAGTTCCCGGTCAGTGAATGCCGGTTTTCTTCCTCAGACCTTCCCGGAGCAGAAGTTAAAGAAATCTGTCATTACCGTAATGTTGGGGCCGCAGAGTATGTCAGGGAGACTGACCGGTCACTGATGCAACTGGTCACCGCATTATGGGCAACACTGGCACTGATGTATGTCTCGCTGGCAGCGATCACCGGGAAATATCCGGTGCTGCCCGGAAAAATGAAATGTATCCGGGTGGTAACCGCAGATGAATATCTGAAGGACGTTTATACGGAAGACGCTTCCCTGCCGGGAAAAATCAGGAAATGCCATGTTTATTTCCCTGATGACCGAACAAACAGAAGCAACGGAGATAAAAATGAACATGCGTAATATTAATGTTATTACAGCCCGCGCTGTGCCGGATAAAAACGTATCAGATGATTTTATGCATGCTGTTCTCAGTAACTGCACCACAAAAATAGTTCTTCCTGCTCCGAAGGAGTTCAGTTCTGAATCATTGCCGCACAATTTTAATATGGCTGCTGTCGGTGTGATGAAGAAGGGAATGTCGATGAGCTTATTTTCTTCTCCGGGAAATACAGTGGTCTCCGGACACCCCTGTGCAGGGAAAACAAATCTGACAGCAGAGTTAATTTCTGCTGTTGTGGTGAGTAATAAAAAAGGAGAAGGGCAATGAAACAGATTTCTTTATTTATTCCTCTGCTGGGAACCTTATTACTTTCCGGCTGCGCAGGAACAAATACGGAATTTGAGTGTAACGCCACCACATCCGATACCTGTATGACGATGGAGCAGGCCAATGAGAAGGCCAAAAAACTGGAGCAGACCTCAGAGGCAAAGCCGGTTGCGGCATCACTGCCGCGCCTGGCTGAAGGGAACTTCCGGACAATGCCGGTGCAGACCGTCACCGCGACCACTCCGTCCGGCAGCGGGCCTGTAGTGACTGCACTTCCGGAGCAGAAACTGCTGGCACCACGCCCGCTGTTTACCGCTGCCCGGGAAGTGAAAACGGTTGTTCCGGTCAGTTCAGTTGCGCCGGTAACGCCTCCCCGTCCGTTAAGAACGGGTGAGCAGACGGCAGCATTATGGATAGCACCATATATTGATAATCAGGATGTTTATCATCAGCCATCCAGTGTGTTTTTTGTTATTAAACCGTCTGCGTGGGGAAAACCACGTATTAATTAACTTGCCCTGAAGTTGTATATCAGCCGGCAATGCCGGTGGGCTTTCTGTATTCATAATCTGCCTGTAAAACGAGTGCCCTGTGCGTGAAAAGGGATGGGCGGTAGCGTGTCAGAACATGTCGGGAGGAATATTCCGTGAGTGATGAAGCCGATGAAGCATATTCAGTGACAGAACAACTGACCATGACAGGAATAAACCGGATACGCCAGAAAATAAATGTTCATGGTATTCCTGTTTATCTCTGTGAAGCATGCGGAAATCCTATTCCGGAAGCCCGGCGGAAAATATTTCCCGGTGTGACGTTGTGCGTTGAATGTCAGGCGTATCAGGAAAGGCAGAGGAAACACTATGCATAAATCAGAAAATGAAAAAATAGATTTTATTCTGGATGAGCATGAGCGGATATTCAGAAAACAGGGGTCTTTGTGTATGGCACTGGGTAAGGGCTTTTTAGTTATAGCTATTCTTTGTGGTGTTGCCACATTCTGTGTTTCTGGCCTGTATCTGAAATCCCTGTGCCTGTCCGTTGCCTGCTGTTGTGGGGTATTCAGTCGTATTTTTAATTATTACAGCGTACCGGAGGAATCACGCATGGTACTCAGTCGTCAGGAATTACTCCGGCTTATGCGTCTGACTGAAGAAGTACCAGATGTGAGACAGGAACTGCTTAACCGTTTGTTGTCCGGTAAAAAACTGACTGGTCGGGATGAACAGGATATCCGGCGTCTCTGGCAGGAAACGCAGAGGAAACACTATGCATAAATCAGAAGCTGAAAAAATAGATTCTATTCTGGATGAACATCAACAGATATATCGCAGACATAACCGAATAGATAACATCCTGGCGTTTTTTGCGTGTATTGCATGGATTCCCTGTATTATTGCTGCGTTCGGCGTTGATGGTATATATCTGAAAATCCTGTTTGCGGTCCTTGCCTGCTGTGGTGCGGTATGCTTTTTTATTTTCTTCTTCACCCTCCTGCCGGAATCACTCATGGTCCTCAGCCGTCAGAGCCTGCTTCAGCTTATGCGTCTGACTGAAGACGTACCGGATGCGAGACAGGAACTGCTTAACCGTCTGCTGTCCGGTAAAAAACTGACTGGTCGGGATGAAAAGGATATCCGGCGTCTCTGGCAGGATAAAGTGGATGCAATGCAGGAGTCTGCCACCCGTCAGCGTGAACAGGATACCATTCGGAAGTTTGCTGAAGAGAGTAAATCTGAATGAAAATCTGCTGTGTTTTATAACCTCATAAGTTAACTGAAGGAATATTCAGTGATTAATATTTAACTGGAGGTAATAAAGAATGCATACCTTTATCTTTCTTGTGCTGATGAAAAATGTTGGCGGTGGTGGTATCTGGAATATTACACCCATGCCAAATACGGATGTATGTGTACAGATCCTTCGGAGAATAGAAGCGCGTGGAGGCAGGGCTTAGGAAATTCAGGGGAGTGTATTGAAGTTAAAACAAATGAACCTTTGAACAACGTGATGGAAACACTGAATGGTGATGGGCAATGAGTGCTTACTGCTTCGAAGGAAAATGAAATGAAGTCGATATATTTAAAATCTGTTCTGGCTTTTATATTTGTTGGTGTTATGGCCATGTTGATATGTGGTCTTTTCTACAATGATTACCTTGAGCAACAACCAGCAACACCAGAACAACTGACAGAAATTGCTCAGGATACCCCCTGTGCAGCAGAAGCATTTCAGGAAACACTTAATTATCAGTCTGAACCTTTAAGTCTTGGTAAGGCAAAAGAGCTTGCATCAGCGTGTAGAGAAAGAAACGAAATGGCAGAAGTGAAACGGGTAAGAGAAAATGAGCGCAATAAGATTCGCGAAAAACAAATTCAGGCATTAAATGATGCTCCTTCAGTAAAGGAACGTTAATCCTGGTTTCCTGTTAAAAGCCTCCATCTCTTATTTGTGCTGTGGTTTCAGGAATGGCACTGCGTGATATATCCACGGCCACAGACTGATATTTTCCTTTTTTAAACGCACTAAGGAATACTCATATGAGTAATAACCCACTTGAGGCCGTCACTCAGGCGGTTAACTCTCTCGTCACAGCACTGAAACTGCCTGACGAATCAGCAAAGGCCAATGAAGTTCTTGGCGAAATGAGCTTCCCGCAGTTCAGCCGTCTGCTGCCGTATCGTGATTACAACCAGGAATCCGGTCTGTTCATGAATGACACCACGATGGGCTTTATGCTGGAAGCCATTCCCATCAATGGGGCGAATGAGTCCATTGTGGAGGCGCTCGACCACATGCTGCGCACCAAACTGCCGCGCGGTATTCCGTTGTGTATCCATCTGATGTCCAGTCAGCTGGTTGGTGACAGGATTGAATACGGGCTGCGTGAGTTCTCCTGGTCAGGTGAACAGGCCGAACGGTTTAACGCCATTACCCGGGCCTATTATATGAAAGCGGCAGCGACACAGTTTCCGCTGCCGGAGGGGATGAATCTGCCCCTGACCCTGCGCCATTACCGGGTGTTTATCTCGTACTGTTCTCCCTCGAAGAAAAAAAGCCGGGCTGACATTCTGGAAATGGAAAATCTGGTGAAAATCATCCGTGCCTCTTTTCACGGCGCAAAAATCACCACACAGACAGTGGATGCACAGGCTTTCATCGAGATTGTCGGGGAGATGATTAACCATAATCCGGACTCTCTGTACCCGAAAAGACGTCAGCTGGACCCGTATTCTGATCTGAATTATCAGTGTGTGGAGGACAGTTTTGATCTGAAGGTCCGGGCGGATTACCTGACGCTGGGGCTGCGTGAGAACGGCAGGAACAGCACAGCCCGTATCCTGAATTTCCATCTGGCCCGTAACCCGGAAATCGCCTTCCTGTGGAACATGGCCGATAACTACAGCAATCTGCTGAACCCGGAAATGTCCATTTCCTGCCCGTTCATCCTGACGCTGACACTGGTGGTGGAAGATCAGGTGAAAACCCACAGCGAAGCCAACCTGAAGTACATGGACCTGGAGAAAAAGTCGAAGACCTCCTATGCCAAATGGTTTCCGTCCGTGGAGAAAGAAGCTAAGGAGTGGGGGGAACTGCGCCAGCGGCTGGGCTCCGGTCAGTCTTCTGTCGTGTCCTACTTCCTCAACATCACAGCATTCTGCAAGGACAATAATGAAACGGCGCTGGAAGTGGAGCAGGACATCCTGAACAGCTTCCGTAAAAACGGTTTTGAGCTGATTTCACCGCGCTTTAACCACATGCGCAACTTCCTGACCTGCCTGCCCTTTATGGCCGGGAAAGGGCTGTTTAAACAGCTGAAAGAGGCCGGTGTGGTTCAGCGCGCAGAGAGCTTTAATGTGGCCAACCTGATGCCGTTAGTGGCGGATAACCCCCTGACGCCGGCAGGTCTGCTGGCACCCACCTACCGTAACCAGCTGGCGTTTATCGATATCTTCTTTAAGGGGATGAATAACACCAACTACAACATGGCGGTCTGTGGAACATCCGGGGCCGGTAAAACCGGACTGATACAGCCACTTATCCGCAGCGTGCTGGACTCCGGGGGCTTTGCCGTGGTGTTCGACATGGGGGATGGATACAAGTCTCTGTGTGAGAACATGGGGGGCGTATATCTGGACGGTGAAACCCTGCGCTTTAACCCGTTTGCGAACATCACTGATATTGACCAGTCAGCGGAGCGTGTCCGTGACCAGTTGTCGGTGATGGCCAGCCCCAACGGTAACCTGGATGAAGTGCATGAAGGTCTGTTGCTGCAGGCGGTCAGAGCCTCCTGGCTGGCTAAAAAGAAGCAGGCGCGCATTGATGATGTGGTGGATTTCCTGAAAAACGCCCGTGATAACGACCAGTATGTCGAGTCACCGACCATCCGCAGCCGTCTGGACGAAATGATTGTGCTGCTTGACCAGTACACTGCCAACGGCACTTATGGCCGGTATTTTAACTCTGATGAACCGTCCCTGCGGGATGATGCCAGAATGGTGGTGCTGGAGCTGGGTGGGCTGGAAGACCGTCCGTCCCTGCTGGTTGCGGTGATGTTCAGCCTTATCATTTACATCGAGAACCGGATGTACCGCACGCCGCGTAACCTCAAGAAACTGAACGTCATTGATGAAGGCTGGCGTCTGCTGGACTTCAAAAATCGTAAAGTTGGTGAGTTTATTCAAAAAGGTTACCGCACCTGTCGCCGTCATACCGGTGCCTATATCACCATCACACAGAACATCGTCGACTTTGACTCTGACAAGGCATCCAGTGCAGCCCGTGCGGCATGGGGTAACTCCTCCTACAAAATTATCCTCAAACAGAGTGCGAAGGAGTTCGCGAAATATAACCAGTTATTCCCGGATCAGTTCCTGCCACTGCAGCGCGACATGATTGGTAAGTTTGGTGCGGCCAAAGACCAGTGGTTCAGTTCCTTCCTGCTGCAGGTGGAAAACCATTCCTCCTGGCATCGTCTGTTTGTGGACCCGTTAAGCCGCGCCATGTACAGCTCTGACGGCCCGGATTTTGAGTTTGTGCAGCAGAAACGTAAAGAGGGGCTGAGTATTCATGAGGCGGTGTGGCAGCTGGCGTGGAAGAAGTCAGGGCCGGAGATGGCTTCGCTGGAAGCCTGGCTGGAAGAACATGAGAAATACAGGAGTGTGGCATGAGCTCAACGCAGAAACCCGCCGACGTCACGGCAGAACGACGCAGCCACTGGTGGTGGACGGTGCCGGGATGCCTGGCAATGGTGTTACTGAACGCAGCCATCAGTTACGGCATTGTCAGACTGAACGCACCGGTGACTGTCTCCTTCAACATGAAACAGACCGTGGATGCGTTTTTTGACAGCGCCAGTCAGAAACAACTGTCAGAAGCACAGTCAAGAGCCCTTTCAGCGCGTTTTAACACGGCACTGGAAGCCAGCCTGCAGACGTGGCAGCAGAAACACCACGCGGTCATTCTGGTGTCGCCTGCCGTGGTACAGGGGGCTCCGGATATCACCCGGGAAATCCAGCAGGATACCGCCCGGCGAATGAGGGCGGAGCCATGAGATGCCGGGGGCTGATTGCCCTGCTGATATGGGGGCAGAGTGTGGCCGCCGCCGATCTTGGTACCTGGGGCGATCTGTGGCCGGTAAAGGAGCCGGACATGCTGACGGTGATCATGCAGCGCCTGACGGCACTGGAGCAGTCCGGTGAGATGGGCCGGAAAATGGATGCCTTTAAGGAGCGGGTGATCCGTAACAGCCTGCGGCCCCCTGCCGTGCCCGGTATCGGACGCACGGAGAAATACGGCAGCCGGTTGTTTGACCCGTCCGTCAGACTGGCTGCGGATATCCGGGATAACGAAGGGCGGGTGTTTGCCCGTCAGGGTGAAGTGATGAATCCGCTGCAGTATGTTCCTTTTAACCAGACGCTGTATTTCATCAATGGCGATGATCCGGCGCAGGTGGCCTGGATGAAACGCCAGACGCCGCCCACACTGGAGAGCAAAATTATCCTCGTGCAGGGCAGTATCCCGGAGATGCAGAAAGCGCTGGACAGCCGTATTTACTTTGACCAGAACGGTGTGCTCTGCCAGCGCCTCGGCATTGATCAGGTCCCGGCACGGGTGAGCGCCGTTCCCGGCGATCGCTTCCTGAAGGTGGAATTTATTCCGGCAGAGGAGGGCAGAAAATGAAGCGAGGCCTGTGGCTGCTGATGTTCTTCCTTCTCGCCGGTCATGTCCCTGCGGCGTCTGCGGATTCTGCCTGTGAGGGGCGTTTTGTAAACCCGATCACGGATATCTGCTGGAGCTGTATTTTCCCGCTCTCACTGGGCAGTATCAAAGTCAGTCAGGGTAAGGTCCCCGACACGGCGAACCCGTCGATGCCCATTCAGATTTGTCCGGCACCGCCGCCGCTGTTCAGGCGTATCGGACTGGCCATTGGTTACTGGGAGCCGATGGCGCTGACGGACGTCACCCGGTCACCGGGATGCATGGTTAACCTGGGCTTCAGCCTGCCGGCTTTTGGTAAAACGGCACAGGGAACGGCGAAAAAGGATGAGAAGCAGGTGAACGGGGCGTTCTATCACGTTCACTGGTACAAATACCCGCTGACGTACTGGCTGAACATCATCACATCGCTGGGCTGTCTGGAAGGTGGTGACCTGGATATCGCTTATCTTTCTGAAATTGACCCCACCTGGACGGACAGCAGCCTGACCACCATTCTCAATCCGGAAGCTGTCATCTTTGCCAATCCGATAGCACAGGGGGCCTGTGCAGCAGATGCCATTGCCAGCGCCTTTAATATGCCTCTCGATGTTCTGTTCTGGTGTGCCGGTTCGCAGGGCAGTATGTACCCGTTCAATGGCTGGGTGAGTAATGAGTCCAGTCCGTTGCAGTCCTCCCTGCTGGTCAGTGAACGCATGGCGTTCAAGCTGCACCGTCAGGGCATGATTATGGAAACCATCGGGAAAAATAACGCCGTCTGTAATGAATATCCGTCCCCAATCCTGCCCAAAGAACGCTGGCGTTACCAGATGGTGAATATGTACCCGGACAGCGGACAGTGCCACCCGTTCGGGCGCAGTGTGACCCGCTGGGAAACCGGGAAAAATCCGCCCAACACAAAGAAAAACTTCGGCTACCTGATGTGGCGTAAACGTAACTGTGTTTTCCTGTAAAACTACTAATTCTGAAGGATTTTTTATGTATAAATAGGCAACAGAATTAATGCTGAACTTTAAAGACCGCATTCTGATTAAGGGGGAAGAAGATACCGGCAAGTCAACTCTCCTGACTGAAATAAGAATCAGTGATAGTGATTCCCGGTATTACAACTTTAAAATTCTTAACTCTGCGGGGTATAAACAGCTTTGTGATGAAAATATTGATAATTTTGATTTTCTGAATACACCTGAAAAGACGTTAATCCTTGATGGAGTCAGGCTGTGTGAAAAGAAAATGACATCAAAAGTTATCAGGTTAATTAAACAGGCCAGAAAATATCATAAACGCCTGGTTGTGGTTGCAGACTCATGTGAGTCTGAGTTTATCGAACTGTTGTTTGATGGTGTTATTGCATTGTCCTTCAATTCTGACAGAGAAAGGAGCTGCAATGTTTATACGCCATCAAGGTGTCGTAATACAGATAATATTTATGCTAGGTAAATGTGTAAACAAAAACAGAGGAGGGTGTAATGAGTAATAATATAAAATATGGCTCCAGAATACTTGATATGGGTGTTCTGCTGGAGATGAAAGCGCTTGTGAATGCAAATGGTGGTGTGTCACGGTGCATTATGGAGTGCCGGCAGCTTGCCTGTGAGGTCCGTCATTCGCAACAATTACTGGATAAGCTGTCATGTATTGACGACTGGTTGTGCCGGTTTTCCTCAATAATGTATCACCGTTTTGATAAAGAACAGATTCAGTGGCGGGAGGATGTGGACAGGGATTATCCCAGAGAAAAAGTTTATATTTTCAGTCCCGATAATGTCTCCGTCCATAATAATGATATTAAAGACTCTGCCAATAACACATCAGGAATAACCGTGTCGGTTACAGCCAGTAAAATATGCGCAGGTCAGAAAGAGTTTGATGCTTTTTTAAAACTGGCAGAAAAATTGAGAGAAAACCCTACGGGTAATTAAATTGTAACAATGCCATCAGGATATATCATGAACTGGAAAATATTTGCGCTTTTTGCCCTGACTGCAGGAATGCATATCACTGTTCATGCCTCAGACAATGTGAACACTCCTGAAAACCGCCAGTTCCTGAAGCAGCAGGAAAATTTAAGCAGACAACTGCGTGAAAAACCTGACCATCAGCTGAAGGCCTGGGCGGAGAAACAGGTGCTGGAGAACCCCCTTCAGCGTTCAGATAACCATTTCCTGGATGAGCTGGTTCGTAAACAGCAGGCTTCGCAGGACGGGAAACCTCGGCAGGGGGCCCTGTATTTTGTGTCGTTTTCCATTCCCGAAGAGGGGCTGAAACGGATGCTGGGCGAAACCCGGCACTACGGTATACCCGCCACACTGCGGGGCATGGTGAACAATGACCTGAAGACCACCGCTGAAGCCGTGCTGTCCCTGGTGAAAGACGGCGCAACTGATGGTGTTCAGATCGACCCGACGCTGTTTTCACAGTACGGCATTCGCAGCGTACCGGCACTGGTGGTGTTCTGCAGTCAGGGATACGACATCATCCGGGGAAACCTGCGGGTCGGTCAGGCGCTGGAGAAAGTGGCCGCCACGGGTGACTGCCGGCAGGTGGCTCATGATTTACTGGCAGGGAAAGGAGATTCCGGGAAATGAAACGTATTTTACCTCTGATACTGGCTCTGGTTGCCGGCATGGCACAGGCTGACAGCAACAGTGATTACCGGGCCGGTTCTGATTTTGCTCACCAGATCAAAGGACAGGGAAGCAGCAGTATTCAGGGCTTTAAGCCACAGGAGAGTATCCCCGGCTATAACGCGAATCCGGACGAGACAAAATATTACGGTGGCGTGACTGCCGGCGGGGATGGCGGCCTGAAAAATGACGGCACCACGGAATGGGCGACCGGTGAAACCGGAAAAACCATCACAGAGTCATTCATGAACAAGCCGAAAGACATTCTTTCACCGGATGCACCGTTTATCCAGACCGGCAGGGATGTGGTGAACCGGGCTGACAGCATTGTGGGAAACACCGGGCAGCAGTGCAGTGCGCAGGAGATTAGCCGGAGTGAATACACGAATTACACCTGTGAGCGGGATTTACAGGTGGAGCAGTACTGCACACGAACTGCCCGTATGGAGCTGCAGGGGAGTACCACATGGGAAACCCGGACGCTGGAGTATGAAATGAGTCAGCTACCTGCACGTGAAGTGAATGGTCAGTATGTTGTCTCCATTACCTCTCCCGTTACCGGCGAAATTGTCGATGCGCATTACAGCTGGAGTCGTACTTACCTGCAGAAGAGTGTACCTATGACAATTACAGTACTGGGAACCCCACTGAGCTGGAATGCCAAATACTCAGCAGATGCCTCATTTACACCAGTACAGAAAACACTGACTGCCGGTGTTGCTTTTACGTCATCTCACCCCGTCCGGGTCGGGAATACAAAATTCAGACGTCATACGGCAATGAAGCTGCGTCTGGTTGTCAGGGTAAAAAAAGCCTCGTACACCCTGTATGTTGTCTGGTCTGAAAGCTGTCCGTTCAGCAAGGAGCTGGGGAAACTGACAAAAACAGAATGTACGGAGGCTGGCGGGAACAGGACGCTGGTGAAAGATGGTCAGTCATACAGCATGTACCAGAGCTGCTGGGCATACCGGGACACGTATGTCACGCAGTCAGCAGACAAGGGAACCTGTCAGACCTACACCGACAATCCTGCCTGTACCCTGGTGTCACACCAGTGCGCCTTTTACTCCGAAGAAGGTGCCTGTCTGCATGAATATGCCACGTACTCCTGTGAGTCAAAAACATCCGGGAAAGTGATGGTCTGTGGGGGAGACGTCTTCTGTCTCGATGGCGAATGTGATAAGGCTCAGAGCGGGCAGAGTAATGATTTTGCCGAAGCCGTTTCTCAGCTGGCGGCACTGGCCGCAGCAGGTAAGGATGTTGCGGCGCTGAACGGGGTGGATGTCCGTGCTTTCACCGGTCAGGCGAAATTTTGTAAGAAGGCTGCAGCCGGATACAGCAACTGCTGTAAGGACAGCGGCTGGGGACAGGATATCGGGCTGGCCAAATGCAGCAGTGATGAAAAGGCCCTGGCTAAAGCAAAATCAAACAAACTGACCGTCAGCGTCGGGGAGTTCTGTTCGAAGAAAGTGCTGGGTGTCTGTCTGGAGAAAAAACGCAGCTACTGTCAGTTTGATTCGAAGCTGGCGCAGATAGTCCAGCAGCAGGGGCGCAACGGTCAGTTGCGTATCAGTTTTGGCAGTGCGAAGCATCCTGACTGTCGGGGGATTACGGTTGATGAGCTGCAGAAAATTCAGTTCGACAGACTGGATTTCACTAACTTCTACGAAGACCTGATGAATAACCAGAAAATCCCGGACAGTGGTGTTCTGACGCAGAAAGTGAAAGAGCAGATTGCTGACCAGCTGAAACAGGCAGGACAGTAAGGTAGGGAAAATAACCGGGGGAAATGATGAAGGTCATATTCACTTCTAATCGTCTTGTTGATTTTCTTATCCGGCTTTTGATTACAGCGATTGTCATTTCCCCGGTAATTATCTGGTCGTGGGATACGGTAAAAGAAACCACTGCAGGTGAGATGCTTGCTGCCTGTTTTGTTATTTTTTACTCCGGTGTGCTCCTGTTTATTCTGTATTTTTGTTTTTCTGCCCTGACTGACCTGCAGAAACCTGATGATGAAAGAAAAAGTGATGAAAGGAATGAAGATGAATAAAGCATTACTGCCACTGTTACTCTGCTGCTTTATTTTTCCGGCGTCAGGGAAAGATGCAGGCTGGCAGTGGTATAACGAGAAAATAACTCCGAAGGAAAAAGAAAATAAACCTGTACCTGCAGCCCCCCGTCAGGAACCGGATATTATGCAGAAACTGGCCGCGCTGCAGACGGCAACAAAGCGGGCGCTGTACGAAGCCATTCTGTATCCCGGCGTGGATAATTTTGTGAAATATTTCCGTCTGCAGAATTACTGGACTCAGCAGGCCGGGCTTTTCACCATGAGCGCCAAAAAAGCCATGCTGGCGCATCCCGAACTGGACTATAACCTGCAGTACAGCCATTACAACGGCACGGTCCGGAACCAGCTGGCGGCAGACCAGGCGCAGCAGCGACAGGCCATTGCGAAACTGGCTGAACACTACGGCATCATGTTCTTTTACCGGGGGCAGGACCCCATCGACGGGCAGCTGGCGCAGGTCATTAATGGCTTCAGGGATACCTATGGTCTGAGTGTTATTCCTGTTTCCGTGGATGGCGTGATTAATCCGCTGTTGCCGGATTCCCGGACTGACCAGGGGCAGGCGCAGCGCCTCGGCGTGAAATATTTCCCGGCCATGATGCTGGTTGACCCGAAACAGGGCAGTGTTCGCCCGTTATCATACGGCTTTATTTCACAGGACGACCTGGCAAAACAATTCCTGAACGTTTCTGAAGATTTTAAACCCAATTTTTAATCGCGGATTTGATTTATGAGTGAAGATTATTTGAAAATGTTTACAGGTGTTGTTCTGTTAATATTTGTCATTATTGCCGGTTATTTCTTTTCTGAGCGTAATGACAGGAAAATGTTTCTCCTGAGCTCACTGGTTTTCCTTGTTATTAATATCGCGTGTTTATATGTGCTTACCGCCAGTCTCTGGTTTCTGTGTGGTGCAATTATGAATCAGGGCGCAGCAATGGTTGTTCCAATGGTTATTGGCTCATTACCGAACGTTACGAGCTTCGACGGGTTCAGAAGAATATTTATCTGTATTATGTTGTCATCAGTATGGTCCGGAGTGATGTGGTTTTTTATAAGGGGGCTTATGACAGGCTAAGTCATATAAAACGGTAATAAAAACCATACAAAATAATGAGGTTGATCTGATTAATATCACACAAACGCGAATATTACAGACATAAATACTCTCATGTAAATAATAACCGGAGTTTAACATGATAAGTAAACGCAGATTCTCTTTACCCCGGCTTGATATTACGGGAATGTGGGTATTTTCCCTGGGTGTCTGGTTTCATATCGTCGCCCGTCTTGTTTACAGCAAACCCTGGATGGCTTTTTTTCTGGCGGAGTTGATTGCGGCCATCCTTGTGCTGTTCGGCGCATACCAGGTGCTGGATGCATGGATTGCCCGTGTCAGCCGGGAAGAGCGTGAGGCACTGGAAGCCAGGCAACAGGCCATGATGGAAGGGCAGCAGGAGGGCAGACATGTCTCTCATTAAATCACTGTTGTTCACCCTGTTGCTGGCAGCCGCTGCCGTGCAGGCCTCCACCCGGGATGAAATTGAACGACTCTGGAATCCGCGGGGCATGGCCGCGCAGCCTGCACAACCGGCAGCAGGCACGTCAGCCAGGACAGAAAAGCCAGCCCCCCGCTGGTTCCGCCTCAGCAACGGCAGGCAGGTTAACCTGGCCGACTGGAAGGTGGTGCTGTTTATGCAGGGGCATTGCCCTTACTGTCACCAGTTTGACCCGGTACTGAAACAGCTGGCACAGCAGTACGGCTTTTCCGTTTTTCCCTACACCCTGGATGGTCAGGGGGATACCGCCTTTCCGGAGGCATTGCCGGTGCCACCGGACGTGATGCAGACCTTCTTCCCGAATATCCCGGTGGCCACACCGACCACCTTCCTGGTCAACGTCAACACGCTTGAGGCATTACCGCTTTTACAGGGGGCAACGGATGCTGCCGGTTTTATGGCGCGGATGGATACCGTTCTGCAGATGTACGGAGGGAAAAAAGGTGCGAAATAAGCAGGTGGTGTTACTCATTGCCGGAATATCCGGCATCGCGACGGGAATAATCGTCAGCCTGAATATCCCCTTTATCCATCAGGGGCTTTTTTATCCCGCCAGCCCTGTAGAAATTGTCGTTTCGCTGTGCCTTACCTTTTCTGTTTCTGTTGTGTTTTTTGTGGGGGCAATTGTGGGATGGATTTCGGTGTCTGAAATATATTACAGCCGCAGGACTGGACGGAAATATCGGGATATTCCTGCTGAAATGTCGTATGCGCCGGGAGAACAAATTAAGGGAGGGCAAGAATGATGCCACGCATTAAACCTCTTCTGGTTCTTTGTGCTGCTTTACTGACGGTCACACCCGCAGCGTCAGCGGATGTGAACAGCGACATGAATCAGTTCTTTAACAAGCTGGGCTTCGCCTCCAATACCACACAGCCGGGCGTCTGGCAGGGGCAGGCCGCCGGTTATGCTTACGGTGGCTCCCTGTATGCCCGTACTCAGGTCAAAAATGTTCAGCTGATTTCCATGACGCTGCCGGATATCAATGCCGGATGTGGCGGCATCGACGCCTATCTCGGCTCGTTCAGTTTTATTAATGGCGAGCAGCTGCAGCGTTTTGTTAAGCAGATTATGAGCAATGCTGCCGGTTACTTTTTTGACCTTGCCCTGCAGACAACGGTGCCGGAAATCAAAACCGCAAAAGACTTCCTGCAGAAAATGGCAAGCGACATTAACAGTATGAACCTCAGTTCCTGCCAGGCGGCACAGGGGATTATCGGCGGGCTTTTCCCCCGGACGCAGGTGTCCCAGCAGAAAGTCTGTCAGGACATTGCCGGTGAGAGCAATATTTTTGCTGACTGGGCGGCTTCCCGGCAGGGATGTACCGTTGGCGGGAAATCTGACAGTGTCAGGGATAAAGCCAGCGACAAGGATAAGGAGCGGGTGACCAAAAACATCAACATCATGTGGAATGCGCTTTCCAAAAACAGAATGTTTGACGGCAACAAAGAGCTGAAAGAGTTTGTGATGACGCTGACCGGCTCACTGGTGTTTGGTCCTAACGGCGAAATCACACCCTTGTCAGCCAGAACCACTGACCGCTCAATTATCCGGGCCATGATGGAAGGCGGCACAGCAAAAATTTATCACTGCAACGATTCTGATAAATGCCTGAAAGTGGTGGCAGACACACCGGTGACCATCAGCCGGGATAATGCACTGAAGTCTCAGATTACTAAACTTCTGGCCAGCATTCAGAACAAGGCGGTCAGTGACACGCCTCTGGATGACAAGGAAAAAGGCTTTATTTCCAGTACCACCATCCCTGTCTTCAAATACCTGGTTGACCCGCAAATGCTCGGTGTTTCCAACAGTATGATTTACCAGCTGACGGACTATATCGGTTACGACATCCTGCTGCAGTACATTCAGGAGCTGATACAGCAGGCCCGGGCGATGGTGGCCACAGGAAATTATGACGAAGCAGTTATCGAACATATTAACGACAACATGAATGATGCCACCCGGCAGATTGCGGCGTTTCAGTCACAGGTGCAGGTACAGCAGGATGCGCTGCTGGTTGTCGATCGTCAGATGAGCTACATGCGTCAGCAGCTTTCCGCCCGCATGCTCAGTCGTTACCAGAACAACTATCACTTCGGAGGAAGCACGCTGTGAATGAAGTTTATGTGATTGCCGGTGGTGAGTGGTTGCGGAATAACCTGAACGCCATTGCCGCCTTTATGGGAACCAGGACGTGGGATTCCATTGAAAAAATTGCGCTCACATTGTCTGTTCTCGCGGTGGCCGTGATGTGGGTACAGCGGCACAACGTGATGGATTTGTTGGGCTGGGTGGCCGTGTTTGTGCTTATCAGCCTGCTGGTTAATGTCCGCACATCGGTGCAGATTATTGATAACAGTGACCTGGTCAAAGTTCACCGGGTGGATAATGTGCCGGTCGGACTGGCGATGCCACTTTCACTGACGACCCGTATCGGGCATGCAATGGTGGCCAGTTACGAGATGATCTTCACGCAACCGGACAGTGTCACCTACAGCAAAACGGGGATGCTGTTTGGCGCAGAACTGGTATCAAAAAGCACCGACTTTTTGTCCCGGAATCCGGAAATCGCCAATCTTTTCCAGGATTATGTGCAGAACTGCGTGATGGGGGATATTTACCTGAACCACAAATATACGCTGGAGGAGCTGATGGCCTCCGCTGATCCCTACACGCTGATTTTTTCCCGCCCCAGCCCGCTGCGGGGCGTTTATGACAGCAATAATAATTTCGTAACCTGTAAGGACGCTTCGGTTTCGCTGAAAGACAAGCTGAATCTGGACACACAGAGTGGCGGAAAAACCTGGCATTATTATGCCCAGCAGCTATTTGGCGGACGCCCTGATCCTAACCTGCTGTTCAGTACGCTGATTGGCGACAGTTACAGTTACTTCTATGGCTCAAGTAAATCAGCCAGCCAGATCATCCGCCAGAATGTCACCATCAATGCGCTGAAGGAGGGGATCACCAGTTATGCCGCACGTAATGGTGATTCGGCCAGCCTGGTGAATCTGGCCACCACATCATCGATGGAGAAGCAACGTCTGGCACATGTCTCCATCGGTCATGTGGCGATGCGGACACTGCCCATGACGCAGACCATCCTGACGGGGATCGCCATCGGTATTTTCCCGCTCCTGGTACTGGCGGCTGTCTTCAACAAACTGACGCTGTCCGTCCTGAAAGGCTATGTGTTTGCCCTGATGTGGTTGCAGTCATGGCCAATGTTGTACGCCATTCTGAACAGCGCCATGACATTTTATGCAAAGCAGAATGGTGCACCGGTGGTGCTCTCGGAAATTTCACAGATACAGCTGAAATACTCCGATCTGGCTTCCACTGCCGGGTATCTTTCCATGATGATCCCGCCATTATCCTGGATGATGGTCAGGGGGCTCGGGGCAGGATTTTCCAGTGTGTACAGCCATTTCGCTTCCTCTGCTATCAGCCCGACCGCCAGTGCAGCAGGCAGTGTGGTTGACGGTAATTACTCCTACGGCAACATGCAGACGGAGAACGTTAACGGCTTCAGCTGGAGCACCAACAGCACCACGTCGTTTGGTCAGATGATGTACCAGACCGGCAGTGGCGCAACCGCCACACAGACCCGTGACGGTAATATGGTGATGGATGCAAGCGGAGCGATGTCCCGGTTACCGGTCGGCATCAATGCAACGCGTCAGATTGCGGCGGCACAACAGGAAATGGCCCGGGAAGCATCGAACAGAGCAGAAAGTGCCCTGCATGGGTTCAGCAGCAGTATTGCCAGTGCCTGGAACACGCTCAGTCAGTTTGGTTCTAACCGGGGGAGCAGTGATTCTGTCACCGGTGGTGCTGACAGCACGATGAGTGCTCAGGACTCCATGATGGCCAGCCGTATGCGCAGTGCAGTGGAAAGCTATGCGAAGGCGCATAATATCAGTAATGAGCAGGCGACTCAGGAACTGGCATCAACAAGTACCAGGCTATCTGGTGGAATGTATGCTGATGCTCATGCTGAATGGGGGGTTAAACCTAAAATTCTTGGTGTTGGTGGTGGGGTAGGCATCAGAGGTGGATTTAAGGGGAGCCTGGATGCAACGGATGATGACTCACATTCAGCAAGTAGTGGCAGCAGGGCTACCCATGATGCTCGCCATGATATCGATGCTAAAGCCAGTAAGGACTTTAAAGAGGCCAGCGATTACTTTACCAGTCGCAAAGTCAGTGAATCCGGCAGCCATACTGACAATAATGCCGATTCCCGCGTGGACCAGTTGTCTGCAGCCCTGAACTCAGCGAAACAGAGTTACGACCAGTACACGACGAATATGACCCGCAGCCATGAATATGCTGAAATGGCATCCCGTACTGAAAGCATGAGTGGGCAGATGAGCGAAGATTTGTCGCAACAGTTTGCACAGTATGTGATGAAACACGCACCGCAGGATGCCGAAGCTATTCTGACAAACACCAGTTCACCGGAGATTGCAGAACGCCGTCGGGCGATGGCATGGTCTTTTGTTCAGGAACAGGTGCAGCCTGGTGTTGATAATGCCTGGCGTGAATCCCGTGGGGATATTGGTAAAGGAATGGAGAGCGTACCTTCGGGTGGTGGCAGCCAGGATATTATTGCTGACCATCAGGGGCATCAGGCCATTATTGATCAAAGAACGCAGGACAGTAATATCCGTAATGATGTAAAACATCAGGTTGATAATATGGTCACAGAATATAAAGGGAATATCGGAGATACTCAGAATAGTATTCATGGCGAAGAAAATATTGTAGACAGACAATATTCAGAGTTAAAAAATAATCACAAACAGGAAGAAATTCAACAAAACAACAGATATAATGAAGAAAATAAACGACAGAAATTAATGCCAACACCGTCTGAAGATGCGTTAAAACAGATGGTGGATGATAAGAAAGAACGATTGAAGGGGCCATTATGATCACTCACTATGATATAAAAATGGAGATGCAAAAACTAAAGGAGGTACTCTCTGTAGAGGGTGTTAATATCCCATCATTATTACAAGTCATAAAGCCGGGAACTTATGTGTTTTTATGGGTTTTATTATGGCCAACTTTTCTGCGTTTAGTATCGGTTAAAAGTGATGTCAGGGATGTTGGCTTTGATATATGTGCTAGTGGAATGATGGGGTTCCTGCTTTTTGTGGCTATTACAAATGGAATGATGTTATACCTTGCGATTCCTGATAGTTTCAGAAAGGATTCAAAAATAATAAATTTTATGTATTCTAAGAGTAAGATATATATTTTGTTGTTTTTGATTGTTTTTTCTATGGTTTCGTTTATGCATTCTATCTTATATGTTTTTGCACTAATGATTACATTCATATTATTTTTCTTGGTGTATACCATAGATATAAATCGTTATAATCTCTCAGCTATAGCCTCAGTAATAGGACTGTTCAAAAAAGAGTCTGTTAGTTAAAAGGATATTCTGGATGAAAACAAAAAAATTGATGATGGTTGCACTGGTCAGTTCCACTCTGGCCCTTTCAGGGTGTGGTGCGATGAGCACAGCAATCAAGAAGCGTAACCTTGAGGTGAAGACTCAGATGAGTGAGACCATCTGGCTTGAACCCGCCAGCGAACGCACGGTATTTCTGCAGATCAAAAACACGTCTGATAAAGACATGAGTGGGCTGCAGGGCAAAATTGCTGATGCTGTGAAAGCAAAAGGATATCAGGTGGTGACTTCTCCGGATAAAGCCTACTACTGGATTCAGGCGAATGTGCTGAAGGCCGATAAGATGGATCTGCGGGAGTCTCAGGGATGGCTGAACCGTGGTTATGAGGGCGCAGCAGTTGGTGCAGCGTTAGGTGCCGGTATCACCGGATATAATTCCAGTTCTGCCGGTGCCACACTCGGTGTGGGCCTTGCTGCCGGTCTGGTGGGTATGGCTGCAGATGCGATGGTGGAAGATGTGAACTATACCATGATCACGGATGTGCAGATTGCAGAGCGTACTAAGGCAACGGTGACAACGGATAATGTTGCCGCCCTGCGTCAGGGCACATCAGGTGCGAAAATTCAGACCAGTACTGAAACAGGTAACCAGCATAAATACCAGACCCGTGTGGTCTCAAATGCGAACAAGGTTAACCTGAAATTTGAAGAGGCGAAGCCTGTTCTCGAAGACCAGCTGGCCAAATCAATCGCAAATATTCTCTGATTATCTTCCGGAGGCTGGTCTGACCGGCCTCCTGACTGACGCCTCGCTTTGCTCGTTGTCCAACCCCGGAAAGAAATAAAATAAATTTTATTTCTCCCCGGCGTTTCCGAAATAAATATGAAAACACTGAGCGGTTGTGCAAATTCTTTGTGCAACCGTGAAGTGTTGCCGGCGAAGCCGGAATTTAACGGTTATTAATCTTTTCATCATTAATAATCAGTCCGACTGACTTTCTTTCTTCGGAATATCATCATGAGTTTTAACGCAAAGGATATGACCCAGGGCGGTCAGATTGCGTCCATGCGTATCCGCATGTTCAGCCAGATCGCCAATATCATGCTTTACTGCCTGTTTATTTTTTTCTGGATACTCGTTGGTCTGGTTTTATGGGTAAAAATAAGCTGGCAGACGTTTGTGAACGGCTGTATTTACTGGTGGTGTACCACGCTGGAAGGCATGCGGGATTTAATCAAGTCCCAGCCGGTATATGAGATCCAGTATTACGGCAAAACCTTCCGGATGAACGCTGCTCAGGTACTGCATGAAAAATATATGATCTGGTGCGGAGAGCAGCTATGGTCCGCATTCGTTCTGGCCACAGTTGTGGCACTGGTTATTTGCCTGATTACCTTCTTTGTTGTCTCCTGGATTCTGGGGCGTCAGGGTAAACAACAGAGCGAAAATGAAGTCACAGGTGGTCGTCAGCTGACAGACAATCCGAAAGACGTTGCCCGGATGCTGAAAAAAGACGGCAAGGACTCTGATATCCGGATTGGCGACCTGCCGATTATCCGGGATTCTGAAATCCAGAACTTCTGTCTGCACGGCACAGTCGGGGCCGGTAAGTCGGAGGTTATCCGTCGTCTGGCCAACTACGCCCGTCAGCGTGGTGATATGGTGGTGATTTATGACCGTTCGGGGGAATTTGTTAAAAGTTACTATGATCCCTCCATCGATAAAATCCTGAATCCGCTGGATGCCCGCTGTGCCGCATGGGATTTGTGGAAGGAGTGCCTGACACAGCCGGATTTTGATAATACCGCAAATACTCTGATCCCGATGGGTACAAAAGAGGACCCGTTCTGGCAGGGTTCAGGACGTACCATTTTTGCGGAAGCGGCGTATCTGATGCGTAATGACCCTAACCGCAGCTACAGCAAACTGGTGGACACACTGCTTTCCATCAAAATTGAAAAACTGCGTACCTACCTGCGTAATTCACCGGCGGCCAACCTGGTGGAAGAGAAAATTGAGAAAACGGCGATTTCCATCCGTGCTGTGCTGACCAACTACGTGAAAGCCATCCGTTACCTGCAGGGGATTGAGCATAACGGTGAACCCTTCACCATCCGTGACTGGATGCGGGGTGTCAGGGAAGATCAGAAAAACGGCTGGCTATTTATTTCGTCGAACGCCGACACCCATACCTCCCTGAAACCGGTGATCTCCATGTGGCTGTCCATTGCCATTCGTGGTCTGCTGGCAATGGGAGAAAACCGTAACCGTCGTGTGTGGTTTTTCTGTGACGAGTTGCCCACGCTGCACAAACTGCCGGACCTGGTGGAGATCCTGCCGGAAGCCCGTAAGTTCGGTGGCTGTTATGTGTTTGGTATCCAGTCCTATGCCCAGCTGGAAGATATCTACGGTGAGAAAGCGGCTGCCACGCTGTTTGACGTCATGAACACCCGTGCCTTTTTCCGTTCTCCCAGCCATAAGATTGCAGAGTTCGCTGCCGGTGAGATTGGTGAGAAAGAGCACCTGAAAGCCAGCGAGCAGTATTCCTACGGTGCTGATCCGGTACGTGACGGGGTATCGACCGGTAAGGATATGGAGCGCCAGACGCTGGTCAGTTATTCCGACATTCAGTCTCTGCCGGATCTGACCTGTTATGTCACCCTGCCCGGACCGTATCCGGCAGTAAAACTCTCTCTGAAATATCAGACACGACCGAAGGTCGCTCCGGAGTTTATTCCGCGTGACATCAACCCGGAAATGGAGAACCGTCTGAGTGCCGTACTTGCCGCAAGGGAAGCAGAAGGTCGTCAGATGGCCAGCCTCTTCGAACCGGATGTCCCGGAGGTTGTTTCCGGAGAAGACGTAACTCAGGCTGAACAGCCGCAACAGTCGGTGTTTCCTGCCATCAACGATAAGAAGTCAGATTCAGGTGTGAATGTTCCGGCAGGGGGGATCGAGCAGGAGCTGAAAATGAAACCGGAAGAAGAGATGGAACAGCAACTGCCACCCGGGATCAGTGAATCCGGTGAAGTGGTGGATATGGCCGCTTATGAGGCATGGCAACAGGAAAATCATCCGGACATCCAGCAGCAGATGCAGCGTCGTGAAGAGGTAAACATTAATGTGCACCGGGAGCGCGGGGAGGATGTTGAGCCGGGAGATGATTTCTGATGATGAGTATCGCGCAGGTCAGATCGGCCGGAAGTGCCGGTAACTATTATACCGACAAGGATAATTACTATGTGCTGGGCAGCATGGGAGAACGCTGGGCCGGCAGGGGGGCTGAACAGCTGGGACTGCAGGGCAGTGTCGATAAGGATGTTTTTACCCGTCTTCTGGAGGGCAGGCTGCCGGACGGAGCGGATCTAAGCCGCATGCAGGATGGCAGTAACAGGCATCGTCCCGGCTACGATCTGACCTTCTCTGCCCCCAAAAGTGTCTCCATGATGGCCATGTTAGGTGGCGATAAGCGCCTGATTGATGCACATAATCAGGCCGTGGATTTTGCTGTCCGTCAGGTGGAGGCGCTGGCCTCCACACGGGTGATGACGGACGGACAGTCAGAAACGGTGCTGACCGGTAATCTGGTGATGGCACTGTTTAACCACGACACCAGTCGCGATCAGGAACCACAGTTACACACGCATGCGGTGGTGGCTAATGTCACGCAGCATAACGGCGAGTGGAAGACACTGAGCAGTGACAAAGTGGGGAAAACGGGGTTCATTGAGAATGTGTACGCTAATCAGATTGCCTTTGGCAGGCTCTACCGGGAAAAGCTGAAAGAGCAGGTTGAGGCGCTGGGCTATGAAACGGAAGTGGTTGGTAAGCACGGTATGTGGGAAATGCCGGGCGTACCGGTGGAGGCCTTTTCCGGACGCTCACAGACTATCCGGGAGGCCGTCGGGGAAGACGCCTCGCTGAAATCCCGGGATGTGGCGGCGCTGGATACGCGTAAATCCAAACAGCATGTCGATCCGGAGATCAAAATGGCCGAGTGGATGCAGACGCTGAAGGAAACCGGGTTCGACATCCGGGCATATCGTGACGCGGCGGATCAGCGTGCGGAGATCCGCACGCAGACGCCCGGGCCATCTTCACCGGACGGGCCGGATGTGCAGCAGGCGGTGACACAGGCCATTGCCGGATTAAGTGAACGAAAAGTGCAGTTCACGTACACGGACGTGCTGGCCAGGACGGTCGGCATACTGCCGCCGGAAAATGGTGTGATTGAGCGGGCCCGCGCCGGTATCGATGAGGCCATCAGCCGTGAGCAGCTTATCCCCCTCGATCGTGAGAAGGGGCTGTTCACGTCCGGGATTCATGTGCTCGATGAGCTGTCAGTCCGGGCACTCAGTCGTGACATCATGAAACAGAACCGGGTGACCGTACATCCGGAGAAAAGTGTCCCCCGGACGGCCGGTTACAGCGATGCCGTCAGTGTTCTGGCACAGGATCGCCCGTCGCTGGCCATTGTGTCCGGGCAGGGCGGTGCAGCCGGGCAGCGTGAGCGGGTGGCGGAGCTGGTCATGATGGCCCGGGAGCAGGGGCGGGAGGTGCAGATTATCGCCGCTGACCGTCGCTCGCAGATGAACCTGAAGCAGGATGAACGGCTGTCCGGTGAGCTGATAACCGGACGTCGTCAGCTGCAGGAGGGCATGACCTTCACACCGGGCAGTACCGTTATCGTTGACCAGGGCGAAAAACTCTCCCTGAAAGAGACGTTAACCCTGCTGGACGGTGCCGCACGTCATAACGTACAGGTCCTGATAACCGACAGCGGGCAGCGAACCGGTACAGGCAGTGCACTGATGGCCATGAAAGATGCCGGGGTGAACACATATCGCTGGCAGGGGGGAGAACAGCGACCGGCCACCATCATCAGTGAACCGGACCGTAATGTCCGCTATGCCCGGCTGGCCGGAGATTTTGCGGCCAGCGTGAAAGCCGGAGAAGAGAGCGTGGCACAGGTCAGCGGGGTACGGGAACAGGCCATACTGACACAGGCCATTCGCAGTGAGCTGAAAACACAGGGCGTGCTCGGACACCCGGAGGTAACCATGACCGCCCTGTCACCGGTCTGGCTGGACAGCCGGAGCCGTTATCTGCGGGATATGTACCGTCCGGGGATGGTGATGGAGCAGTGGAACCCGGAGACACGCAGTCATGACCGCTATGTTATCGACCGGGTGACGGCGCAGAGTCACAGCCTGACCCTGCGGGATGCGCAGGGCGAAACGCAGGTGGTGCGTATTTCTTCTCTGGACAGCAGCTGGTCGCTGTTCCGGCCGGAAAAAATGCCGGTGGCAGACGGCGAGCGTCTGAGGGTGACAGGGAAAATTCCCGGACTCCGCGTCTCCGGCGGTGACCGCCTGCAGGTGGCATCCGTCAGTGAAGATGCGATGACGGTTGTTGTGCCGGGGCGGGCTGAACCGGCCTCCCTGCCTGTGAGCGACTCACTATTCACGGCACTGAAGCTGGAGAACGGCTGGGTGGAAACGCCCGGGCATTCCGTCAGTGACAGTGCGACGGTTTTTGCCTCCGTCACACAGATGGCAATGGACAATGCCACCCTGAACGGTCTGGCCCGCAGCGGTCGTGATGTCCGGCTGTATTCCTCACTGGATGAAACCCGTACTGCGGAAAAACTTGCCCGCCATCCCTCCTTTACGGTGGTTTCTGAGCAGATAAAGGCGCGTGCCGGTGAGACATTGCTGGAAACCGCTATCAGTCTGCAGAAAGCCGGACTTCACACGCCGGCACAGCAGGCCATTCATCTGGCCCTTCCTGTGGTGGAAAGTAAAAACCTGGCCTTCAGCATGGTGGACCTGCTGACAGAGGCGAAGTCGTTTGCTGCAGAAGGAACCAGTTTTGTTGACCTGGGAGGGGAAATCAATGCGCAGATAAAACGGGGTGATTTACTGTATATGGATGTGGCAAAAGGCTATGGCACAGGCCTGCTGGTTTCCCGTGCGTCGTATGAGGCAGAAAAGAGCATTCTTCGCCATATTCTCGAAGGTAAGGAGGCGGTCACGCCGCTGATGGAGAGAGTACCTGGCGAACTCATGGATAAACTGACATCAGGACAGCGCGCCGCCACCCGCATGATACTGGAAACGTCCGACCGTTTCACGGTGGTGCAGGGCTATGCAGGTGTGGGTAAGACCACACAGTTCCGGGCGGTGATGTCAGCCGTGAACATGCTGCCGGAGAGTGAGCGTCCCCGTGTCGTTGGGCTGGGTCCCACGCACCGTGCGGTTGGGGAGATGCGCAGTGCCGGCGTGGATGCACAGACACTGGCGTCCTTTCTGCATGACACGCAGCTGCAGCAGCGCAGCGGAGAAACGCCGGATTTCAGCAACACGCTGTTCCTGCTCGATGAGAGCTCAATGGTGGGCAATACCGACATGGCACGGGCATACGCCCTGATTGCGGCCGGTGGTGGTCGTGCAGTGGCCAGCGGTGACACGGACCAGTTGCAGGCCATCGCGCCCGGTCAGCCTTTCCGTCTCCAGCAGATGCGCAGTGCCGCCGATGTGGCCATCATGAAGGAGATTGTGCGTCAGACGCCGGAACTGCGGGAGGCGGTATACAGCCTGATTAACCGGGATGTGGAAAGGGCACTGTCCGGGCTTGAGAGTGTGAAACCGTCTCAGGTGCCACGTCTGGAGGGCGCATGGGCACCGGAGCACTCCGTGACGGAGTTCAGTCACAGCCAGGAAGCGAAACTGGCAGAAGCGCAGCAGAAGGCGATGCTGAAAGGCGAGGCTTTCCCGGATGTCCCCATGACACTGTATGAAGCCATTGTCCGCGACTATACCGGCAGGACACCGGAAGCACGGGAGCAGACGCTGATTGTTACGCACCTGAATGAGGACCGGCGCGTACTGAACAGCATGATTCATGATGCACGGGAAAAGGCCGGTGAGCTGGGGAAAGAGCAGGTTATGGTGCCTGTCCTGAACACAGCGAATATACGCGACGGGGAACTGCGTCGTCTTTCCACCTGGGAGACACATCAGGACGCACTTGCCCTGGTGGATAATGTGTATCACCGGATTGCCGGTATCAGTAAGGATGACGGGCTGATAACCCTGCAGGATGCGGAAGGTAACACGCGGCTGATTTCGCCCCGGGAGGCGGTGGCTGAAGGCGCCACACTGTACACTCCGGACACCATCCGGGTGGGAACCGGTGACCGGATGCGCTTCACGAAGAGTGACCGGGAGCGCGGTTATGTGGCCAACAGCGTCTGGACGGTGACAGCGGTTTCCGGTGACAGTGTCACGCTGTCGGACGGACAGCAGACCCGGGTGATTCGCCCCGGACAGGAGCGGGCAGAGCAACATATTGACCTGGCCTATGCCATCACCGCCCACGGTGCGCAGGGGGCAAGTGAAACCTTTGCCATTGCGCTTGAAGGCACGGAAGGTAACCGGAAACAGATGGCCGGCTTTGAGTCAGCCTACGTGGCCCTGTCGCGTATGAAGCAGCATGTGCAGGTGTATACCGATAACCGTCAGGGCTGGACGGATGCCATCAACAATGCCGTACAGAAAGGAACTGCCCACGATGTGTTTGAGCCGAAACCGGACCGGGAGGTCATGAATGCAGAGCGGCTGTTCAGTACGGCGCGGGAGCTGCGGGACGTGGCGGCAGGGGGGGTTCTCCGTTA
>OBUY01000231.1_pt1 | contig 28109 bp, 24 predicted proteins | sample 1475781 | NCBI WGS metagenome assembly OBUY01 (sample SAMEA2579912, study PRJEB22360) | human gut metagenome | biome: human gut; feature: human-associated habitat; material: faeces | place: Denmark | collected 2008/2010 | reverse complement strand
CTGCAGGAGAAGTTCTCATCCTCTGTACAGGTAGTCAAGGCGAGCCTATGGCAGCCCTCTCCCGTATCGCCAACGGAACCCACCGTCAGGTGCAACTCCAACCAGGTGATACCGTTATCTTCTCTTCAAGTCCAATCCCTGGAAACACTACTAGCGTCAACAAGCTGATTAACATCATTTCTGAAGCTGGTGTCGAAGTTATCCACGGTAAGGTTAACAATATCCATACATCTGGACACGGTGGTCAGCAAGAGCAAAAACTTATGCTCCGCTTGATTAAGCCAAAATACTTCATGCCTGTCCACGGTGAATACCGCATGCAAAAAGTCCATGCTGGACTAGCAGTGGATACTGGTGTTGAGAAGGACAATATCTTTATCATGAGCAATGGTGATGTGCTTGCCCTTACTGCAGATTCTGCTCGTATCGCAGGTCATTTCAACGCTCAAGATATCTATGTCGATGGAAATCGTATCGGTGAAATCGGTGCCGCTGTCCTCAAAGACCGTCGTGATCTATCTGAAGACGGTGTCGTTCTTGCAGTCGCAACTGTTGACTTCAAGTCGCAGATGATTCTGTCTGGCCCAGATATCCTCAGCCGAGGCTTTGTCTACATGAGAGAGTCTGGTGACTTGATCCGTCAAAGCCAGCGCATCCTCTTCAATGCCATTCGTATCGCTCTGAAAAATAAGGATGCTAGCGTTCAATCAGTCAATGGTGCCATTGTCAACGCTATTCGCCCCTTCCTCTATGAAAATACAGAACGTGAACCAATCATTATCCCTATGATCCTCACACCAGATGAAGAATAATACTCTTCGAAAATCTCTTTAAACCACGTCAGCTTCGCCTTGCCGTAGGTATGGTTACTGACTTCGTCAGTTCTATCCACAACCTCAAAACAGTGTTTTGAGCTGACTTCGTCAGTCTTATCTACAACCTCAAAGCAGTGCTTTGAGCAACCTGCGGCTAGCTTCCTAGTTTGCTCTTTGATTTTCATTGAGTACAAGTCAACAAAACAGCCCCGTTTTCGGAGCTGTTTTTCTCTATGCTTTCTTTTGAGATTGAAACTCAATAAAAATCGAAATCAGACTAGAAGGCTAGGCGAAAGCATAACTTGAGTTAGCTCCCATAGTTCGGGGAACTATGGGAGGCTGTAGATGAATCAAAGCCAAGCTTTGAACTCATTCGTAAGAAGCCGACGACGTATCATTTTGATTTTTGAAGAGTTTTAGAAATACTACGATTTTTACCTTCCAGATACACCATCAAAATAGAAATGTCTGCTGGATTTACTCCCGAAATACGGCTGGCTTGGCCGATGGTTTCTGGATTGATGAGTTTGAACTTCTGACGGGCTTCCGTCGCAATAGAATCAATATCATCCCAATCAATATTGGCTGGAATGCGTTTTTCTTCCATTCGTTTCATCTTGGCAACCTGGTCCATGGCTTTGGAAATATAGCCTTCGTACTTGATTTCTGTTTCAATCAATTCGATAATTTTGTCATCCAAGTTCTCTGCAGCTGGTCCGATGAAAGCCACCACATCTTGGTAAGAAACTTCTGGACGGCGAAGGAATTCCTTGGCTGTCACTGCATCTGTCAACGGCTTGAAGCCCATCTCCTCAACCTTGGCATTGGTTTCCTTGACTGGCTTGAGTTTGATGCTGTCTAGGCGCTTCATCTCATTTTCAAATTGATTTTTCTTGATTTCAAAACGAGCCCAGCGTTCATCATCCACAAGGCCAATCTCGCGTCCCATCTCAGTCAAACGCATATCGGCATTATCATGACGTAGAATGAGGCGGTATTCAGCACGACTGGTCAAGAGACGGTAAGGTTCAATGGTTCCCTTGGTCACCAAGTCATCAATCATAACCCCAATATAACCGTCACTACGCTTCAAAATCAACTCAGGCTTGCCTTGGATTTTCAGAGCCGCATTGATACCAGCGATAATCCCTTGGCCAGCAGCTTCTTCGTAACCTGACGTTCCATTTGTCTGACCAGCAGTGAAGAGTCCTGAGATTTTCTTGGTTTCCAAAGTCGCACGCAACTGGTGAGGCAAGACCATGTCGTACTCAATTGCATAACCAGTTCGCATCATCTCAGCATTTTCCAAACCTTTGATGGAATGAACCAGCTCACGCTGGACGTCCTCAGGCAAACTGGTTGAAAGTCCTTGGACATAAACTTCCTCTGTATTGCGCCCTTCTGGCTCAAGGAAGAGTTGGTGGCGTTCCTTGTCCGCAAAGCGCACAATCTTGTCCTCAATTGACGGACAGTAACGAGGCCCAACTCCCTTGACTACACCTGTGAACATAGGCGCACGGTGGAGGTTGTTTTGGATAATCTCATGACTGGTACCGTTGGTGTAGGTCAACCAACATGGCACTTGGTCCTTGATATAGTCCTCATCACGCGAAGTGTATGAGAAGTGATTTGGCGCTTCGTCCCCTGGCTGAATCTCTGTCACATCATAGTTGATAGAGGAAGCTTTGACACGTGGAGGGGTTCCCGTCTTGAAACGACCGATTTCGAGGCCCAATTCCTTGAGATTATCAGCAAGGTTAATAGAAGCTAGGCTGTGGTTAGGACCTGATGAATACTTGAGGTCTCCGATAATGATTTCCCCACGGAGAGCAGTCCCTGTAGTCACGATAACAGCCTTGGCAGCATACTCTTGATGGGTCGCTGTACGAACACCGACAACCTTGCCATCTTCCACCAAAATCTCATCAATCATGGTTTGACGAAGGGTCAAATTTTCTTGATTTTCAACTGTCTTGCGCATCTCCTTAGAGTAAAGCTCCTTGTCAGCCTGTGCACGAAGGGCACGAACGGCAGGCCCCTTCCCTGTATTGAGCATCTTCATCTGGATGTAAGTCTTGTCAATGGTCTTGGCCATCTCGCCACCGAGGGCATCGACTTCACGCACGACAATCCCTTTGGCAGAACCACCGATAGAGGGATTACAAGGCATGAAAGCCAGCATTTCAATGTTGATAGTCGCAAGCAAAACCTTACAACCCATACGGCTAGCAGCCAAGGAAGCCTCAACCCCAGCGTGTCCCGCACCGATTACAATAATATCGTATTCTTCAGTAAAATTATATGTCATTTCTTAACCTTTCAAAAATTTCTCGCAAATAAGGAACTAACTTCTCCTCCTCTAGAGCTTGAGCCATAGTAACCCATTTAAAGTGCGTATGCTCTTCAGGATCTAATCTGATAATTGGCTTCTCCCCAACCCACTCTGCTTTATAAACTAAGCGAGTAAAGACAGTATCCTTAGAGGTATCCAGTTGACTATCTTCGTGAAGAATCTTGAGCGAACTGCTGTCTAGCCTAATTCCCGCTTCTTCAATGCATTCTCTAAGAGCACCATCTCGCGGAAGTTCACCCTTTTCAACCCCACCACCAGGAATATCCCAGTAAGTTGGATAAACGTTGGGTTCTCCTCTTTTAATTTCCGAACGCTGAATGAGCAAATAATCACCACCACTATGAACAAGTACATGGGCAATAAGCTTAACCATCATTTTCTCTCCTATTCCTCAAGATGAATGTGTCTTAGTTGGCCATCCCAAATTGGTAGGGCTGTTTTCAAAAAGGCTGGAACTAGCTGGATATTCTGGAGCTGATCCAAGTCAATCCATTCACAGGGCTGCCTTTTCTCATCTTCCTGCATGGTCAATGGGGCGTCCTCAAGTAAGTCCACCAAATAATGAAACTCAATGTTGTGATAGGAAACACCGTCCTGTTCAAAACGATTTTCAACCACGAAAGCTAGCTGCCCAGCTTGAGCTCGGACACCTAATTCTTCCCTCACTTCACGGACTACCGCGTCTGCCGTGCTTTCATTGACTTGAATCGCACCGCCAATAGTATAATACTTGCCCTTATCTTTTGTGACTAGGAGCTTGCGGTTTTGAAGAATCAAGGCTGTCGCCCGAACGCCAAAAATCGTATTTCCCACTTTTGTCCGAAAGTCTTGTTGAGTCATTTTTGTCCTTTCCCCTAAACGACACAAAAACAGTCAAAACTCCAAAGAAGTGCAGGACAAAAAAGCCTGCAACATCCATGAGCTTTGACCATCATTTCTATTGCTTTTATTATTGTAGCAAATTGAGAAAATTTGTCAATCTAAATGTACTGACAAACTTGTCCATCGCGGTAAGCATTGTCAATCAAACCACCACCTAGACACTCTTCGCCATCGTAAAAGACAACTGCCTGTCCTGGTGTGATGGCGCGTTGTGGTTCCGCAAAGATGACCTCTGCCTTGTCTCCTTTGACATGTACTGTCACCTTAGAATCAGGCTGACGGTAGCGGAATTTAGCCGTACATTCTAGCGTAAACTCCTCTGGCATCTCACGAGTAAAGTGAACTTGACTAGCCTCTAGGCTGGTTGACATGAGCGAATCATGGTAGAAACCTTGGCCGACATAGAGAATATTCTTGCTTAGGTCTTTTCCGACAACGAACCAAGGGGCATTGTCACCACCGTGTTGCCCACCGATACCGAGACCTCCACGCTGACCGATTGTATAATACATCAGTCCTGCATGCTCGCCCATATCGCGACCATCTACAGTCATCATGCGACCAGGCTGAGCTGGCAGATAGTTGCTGAGAAAGTTTTTAAAATTCTTTTCTCCGATAAAACAAATCCCTGTCGAATCTTTCTTCTTAGCAGTCGCAAGTCCTGCTTTTTCTGCTATTTTTCGAACTTCAGGCTTTTCCAAATGTCCTAGTGGGAACATGGTTTTTTGAAGTTGTTCTTGCGAAAGTTGGCTGAGGAAATAGGTTTGGTCCTTGCCATTGTCCACGCCACGAAGCATGTGAAAAATGCCATCCTCATCACGCGCCACTCGGGCATAGTGCCCAGTCGCTACATAGTCTGCCCCCAAGGTCATGGCATAGTCCAAAAAAGCCTTAAACTTGATTTCCTTGTTGCACATGACATCTGGATTTGGTGTGCGTCCTGCACGGTATTCCGCTAGGAAATACTCAAAAACGCGGTCCCAGTACTCTTTTTCAAAATTGACAGAGTAGTAAGGAATGCCAATCTGGTCTGCCACCGCAGCCACATCCTTGTAATCTTCGGTCGCCGTACAGACGCCGTTTTCATCTGTGTCATCCCAGTTCTTCATGAAGATACCGATTACATCGTAGCCCTGCTCCTTGAGAAGAAGAGCCGTCACCGACGAATCAACACCACCACTCATCCCCACGACAACACGTGTTTTAGAGTTATCACTCATGGTAAGTCTCCCATCTATTCGTTTATTTATACCTCTCAAAATTCTATTTACTATGACTTTCAATAGAATTTATTTGAGTATAGTCATTTCGTTTGCTTTTAGTAGTAAAATGGTCTGGGAGACCATTTTAGCCTATCATCTTAAAATGAAAATATGATAGGCAACGAGTCGCAGGCATAACTTGAGTTCGCTCAATCAGTCTGGGAGACTGATTGAGGTTATAAATAAGACAAGCTCAGCTTGTATCTCATTTCGAGTTAACGACGTAATAAAAGATAAACGAAATGACTAGTTCACGATTGAAGGTCGTGTGTGCTTCACGATTGAAGGTCGCTTGAGCAGTATTCATTATAACATGCTTGGTTAGAGAAGACAAGAAAGAGGCTGATAATCTACCAACCTCTTGTTCTAAACCTATCAATCTAGCACTTTTTAGCTTCATTCGCTTTCTTAGCAACTGCAATTTGGTATTTCACTTGGTCAAACCCTGTACCTCCCAAAGAATTTCGTCTTTGAACAGCAGTTTTAGGTTGCAAGTAGACATAGATATCCTCGGCAATGAGGGAATGATAGGTTTGCAATTCCTCCAAAGTCCAATCTTGGATATTTTTAGCAGACTTGATGGAGTCTAGAACTAATCTTCCCACAACCTCATGAGCTTCTCTAAATGGCAAACCTTTCCCTGCCAAATAATCTGCCAACTCAGTTGCATTTGAAAAGTCCTTCTCTGTAGACTCTTGCATTTTTTCCTTGTTTACCTGCAAGCTAGATAACATACCTGCCAACACATCAAGGGAATTTAAAATCGTTTCGACCGTGTCAAACATTCCTTCCTTATCCTCTTGCAAATCCTTATTATAAGCTAAAGGCAAGGACTTCATGACTGTCAACAGTCCAAACAGATTCCCATAAACTCGACCAGTCTTTCCTCGAATCAACTCAGCCATATCTGGATTTTTCTTTTGGGGCATAATAGAGGAACCTGTTGTAAACGTATCTGACAAGGTAATGAATTGGTACTCAAAGCTACACCAATTGATCATTTCTTCACAAAAACGGCTCATATGCATCATGAGTATACTGGAATTGGATAGAAATTCTAAGATAAAATCGCGGTCACTAACAGCATCCAAAGAATTTGTATAAGGTTGCTTAAACTCCAGCAAATCGCTAGATAATTGGCGATCAATGGGGAAAGTCGTCCCTGCCAAAGCTGCCGCACCTAGAGGGCATAGGTCTGTATGCTTCTGGTTAAATTCAAAACGTTCACTGTCTCTTTGAAACATATTGTAGTAAGCCATCAGGTGGTGGGCAAAACTAATAGGCTGGGCATGTTGCAGATGGGTATAGCCCGGCATGATCGTCTTCACATGATTTTCCGCCAAGTCTAATAAAACACCCTTGAGATGAGCCAGTTTACCTAGGACATGGTCTAGCTGTTCCTTGAGATATAAGTGCATATCTGTCGCAACTTGGTCATTTCGAGAACGAGCCGTATGTAACTTCCCTGCAAGGGGACCAATTTTTTCTGTCAGCAACACTTCCATATTCATATGAATATCTTCGTTTGCGATATCAAAGTCAAGTTGGCCTGCCTCTAGCTCTTCTAAAAGCTCTTTCAAGCCTGCTTGGATTTTTTCAGACTCCTCCAAACTCAAAATGCCCGTCTGGCCCAACATCTGAACGTGGGCTAAAGAACCAATCACATCAAATTTAGCTAATTTCTGGTCAAAAGATATACTCGCACCAAAGCGCTCTACCCAGTCTTCGACAGTACCTTCAAAGCGACCACCCCATAATTTTGTATTCTTAGCCATATCACATCCACCTCTCTATCCAATCCGTCCTATTTGGCGCTTTTTTGAACCTCAGAATGAACCTTGGTTGGAAGCCCCCACAACTTAATAAAGCCAACAGCCGCATCTTGGTCAAAGGTATCTGCACTAGTATAAGTCGCCAAATTTTCATCGTAAAGAGAATTTGGTGATTTCCGAGCCACGACCTGAGCGCTTCCCTTATAGAGTTTAACTTTTGCAGTTCCATTGACAACTTTTTGAGTCTCTTTAATATAAGCAATCAAGGCTTGTGTAGCCGGACTAAACCACAAAGCATTATAAATGAGATTAGATAATTCATTTTCTATGATTGGTTTAAAATGAGCCACTTCTCTCACAAGCGTCAAATCCTCAATTTCCTTATGAGCTGTCAGCAGGGTCACTGCACCTGGACACTCATAGATTTCTCTTGATTTAATCCCAACCAAGCGATTTTCCACGTGGTCAATCCGTCCAACCCCATGTTTTCCAGCTATTTCATTGAGTTTTTGAATCAAATCTGCCAATTTTAGCACTTCTCCATTGAGAGAAACTGGAACACCTTCACTAAACTCAATTTCAATGTATTCTGGCGTATCTGGAGCTTGCTCTGGAGAAGTTGTGATGCCAAAGGCTTCTTCTGGAGCCTGATTCCATGGATTTTCCAAAACACCACACTCATTAGCACGTCCCCAAAGATTTTGGTCAACAGAGTAGGGATTGTCAAGGTCAGCAGGAACAGGCACCCCATTTTCCTTAGCAAAATCAATCTCTTCCTCTCGAGACCATTTCCATTCACGAACAGGAGCAATCACTTTTAAATTGGGATCCAAGGCTGCAATGGATACTTCAAAACGTACTTGGTCATTCCCCTTACCTGTACAACCATGAGCAATTGTAGTCGCTCCTGTTTGATGCGCGATTTCAACCAATTTTTTAGAAATGATAGGGCGGCTCAAGGCAGACACCAAAGGATATTTCTGCTCATAATAGGCATGAGCTTGAAGGGCTACCAATACATAATCTGTAGCAAATTCGTCCTGTACATCAATGACGTAGGATTCAACCGCTCCAACTTTGAGAGCCTTATCATGGATGAAATCCAAATCTTTGCCTTCACCTACATTCATACAAACTGCAACGACATCGTAATCTTTCTTCAACCAAGTAATTGCAACTGATGTATCCAAACCGCCAGAATAGGCCAAAATTACTTTTTCTTTACTCATTTCTTTTCCTTATTTTCCTTATTCCTATTTTATTTTTCAATGGATGCTTTAAAGGCATCATCAATTAATTTTTCCAAGTCTCCAGAATCTTTCAACTTTTGAATAGCCTGATCAACTGCCGCCTTCAATTCCTTGCTATCTTTTTTCATGGCGACAGCGTAGGAATCATCCTTTTCTTGATCAAACTCAATTTCAGCAATTGCTAAATCGGGATTATTTTCCACAAATCCCTTGGCAACTGGTTCTTCAAAGATAACGGCATCCAATTGACCTGATTTTAAATCTGTAATCAAATTTCCATTTTTAGGCAGAGATACGAGGGAAGAATTTTGTAGTAAGTCTTTCGCCATCGTCTCTTGAATCGAACCTTTCTGCGCTCCAACCTTTTTCTGAGCCAAGTCATTTACAGACTGATAAGTAGCCAAGTCAGATTTTTTTACAATAACCTTGTTCTTGGAAGTATAGTATGGGACTGAAAAGTCAAACACCTTGCTCCGTTCATCTGTCTTAGAAACACCTGATATGGCAAGGTCGGCCTTTCCTGATTGAACACTGGCCAGTACATTGTCAAAACTCATGGGTGATAGTTCCAATTCGACACCTAGTTCTGTTGCGATAGCTTTGGCTAATTCGATATCTGAACCCACAATCTGATTTTTCCCATCAACCACTTTTTGGTATTCAAATGGAGCAAAATCTGGATTGAGAGCTACAACCAATTTTCCTTTGGACTTGATGGCTTCAATTCCAGCCGATTGATTGTTACTACAAGCAAATAGTAGGGGGAGCATCACTAAACCAAACATCGTCATCAACACCTTCTTTATCTTATTCATAACAAAGCCTCCTTTATGTTTATTCTTTTTGGTTGTATAAATAATACACCTATATTCATCCTTTGTCAAGCCTAAATTGAAAAATTTTTCAATTTGAAACAAAAAACCTAGAAATACTACATAAAAATGTCATTCCTAGGCGTATTTATGCTATTTCTCTCTGGAAAACATGAGTATCCAGTCAGTCAAAAGAAGCCGAACGAACTCATTTTCCCTCGCCCAATTCAATAATCCGATGACATTGTTGGGCTACATAAGCATCGTGGGTCACAATAATAACTGTTTTCCCCTCGCGATTCATCTCTAAGAGAAACTTCAAGACTAAATCTCTATTTTCAGGATCCAGAGAACCTGTTGGTTCATCGGCTAAAATCAGCTGGCTGGGTTTTAAGATGGCTCTAGCAACTGCAATTCGTTGTTGTTCGCCACCAGACAACTCGGAAACCTTTTGATGCAAAGTAGCTGACAAACCTACTCTCTCTAAAATCTCTTCCACCTTTTTGAGCTTGTCTTTCTTAGACAATTTCACATATTTCAGTGCCAGCATAAGATTGTACTCGACCGTTTCATCATCAATCAGGGCAAAATTTTGAAATAGATAAGAGATATGTTCACGGATTATTGTTTGCGACTTAGCAGAATTGACTGCTAGATTTGTCTGACCAAAAATCTCATACCGTCCGCTATATTCACCATCTATCAAACCTAATAAATTTAACAAGGTCGACTTACCACTACCACTCTTGCCAACAATGGCTACCAAATCACCCTGATCAATCCTAAGAGACAAGTGATCCAAAATCACTTTTCCCCCAATGGTTTTGGTAATATTTTCCAACTCAATCATAAGATGCCCCCTTTCAATAACTCTACTAGACTTCTTTTCTCCATCCTAGAAGCCAAGCCTAGCACAAATAGTATATCCAAACATGTAAAACCTGCAAAAAGTAGGAGTGGCAAGAGCGCATGGGCAAAGAAAATCAAGACTAGAAGAGGGAGACTATAGCCCAGCAAGAGCAGAACGAGGAGAGGACGGTAGCGATCGACCAGTTTCCACCCCATAAACTTCTTGGTAATAATATCCCTGCGCTTCAACAAGAAAGTAGTAACGAGTAAAAAGTAGGAGACAATCATACTGAGAAGAGCAAATAAGGCAAAAAGAACGTTAAAATTACGAACAGAATCCCGATAGGTATCAACCATACCCTCTTGAATTGCTTGAATCGATGAAAATTTTAAATAGCTACCATCAGATAAGTTATCGACTAACTCTGTAATCACTTTTTGATTTTGTTCTGTATTTTCAATTTTCATCGGGTTGTTTAAACCTGTCGTTGACAAGTGAGTCTTTTCTTCCCACATCATGTCTTGATCATTTACCAGACTAATGATTGGATTGTGGAGATTTTCCTTTCGCTCATTATTATAAGGGAAGAAAGACCAATCTCCTTCATAGTAGGCAATTTCTACATCCATATCTTCTATTGTTTTCTTTTGCTGATCTTCATACCTCATAGAAAGATAGGCGATGGATTTTCCCAAGAACTGATTCTTGCCTTCTTGTCCTTTGTCACTGATTGGCAACAAAATCACCTTTTTAGTGCCGGTATCTGGTAACTTGAAGCCCTTACTCTCTAAAAATTGACGGTTTGCATAGTAAACATCTACCTTATCAGGCAGTTGGTAGTGCTGCACTTGTTCTGCTTTGATGACTGGTTTGATAGGAAGACTCGTACTTCGCACATAGTTTACTTGTGTTTTTGCTAGCAAGTCTTGATAAAATTGGTAGAAATAATCTGTAGATTTCCCTGACCCTGCTAGCTCTTCTTGCCACAGATTATCATTGAGTTTGAAGGTTTCTAAGGTCAGGTAATTGCCTTGGCTTACCCACTGTTGCTGATAAGCAAGTTCTTTGTTTTCTTGTTCTAAACTTCTGCCCACCCCAATCAGTAAGGCCGTCAGTAAAATAGTTGTCCCTATTTTCATCACATAATTGAAGATAAGACCAAGTTTGACAGATGAAAAACCTTTCAACATGGAACTGACTGTCATTTTCTGAATCATCAGGTAGGTCAGCCAACTGATGAACAAATACAACTGTAAAAGCAGAATTTGGGATAAGAGTAAACTTGGGAACAGAAGTTTTGGTCTGTAGTCCAGCACTAAAAATAGCCCCAAGTCAATGATAAGACTTCCACCCAAGAGAAGATAAAAATTAGTCTTTACAAAACCAGCCAAAATCGCCCTACTTTGAAAACCAAGTAATTTTTGTACCCCCACTCGTTTCATCTCCATCATCGGCTGATAAACTGTCATTAAAATCACAAGCAAGATTGCCAAGATAAAGATAATGATAGATAGTAACAACTCTTGATTTAGCACTCCAACCTGACTTCGGTAAGTGGGTTCTAATAAAATCGTCTTATCTATCTGGAAAAAATCACTCCACTTTTGTAGAATGGTATCGCGATCTATCTCTTTGCTGGAGGTAATCATGTAGCGCCCATTTACAGTATGGGATTTATCCTCAATATAGGATTGGAAGGTCTGGAGTCGAATGAGTTTCACCTTTAAAAAGGTGGGAATGGTTCCTAGATTATTGGGAAGGTCCTGGTTGCTGTAGACTCCCTTCTCATTCTTTGAAAAATCAAGAGAAGTCAGACCGAACTCCTGATAGGGAAAGGTTTCCTTATCAAAAACACCAGCCTTGACTGCCTCATCTCCATTATCTACTTTGATAATAGAGACCTTGTCTTGACTTGCAACCTCTTCAAAAAACTGGAGAATCGTTTCTGTCGGTTTAGTGACATCTTTCAAGTACAAGTCAAATGAATAAGTTGTCTTGCCCATCTCCTGAATCCGCACTATTTCTCGTGTAACATTTACATTCAGGACAAAAAACGTAGTACACAGCAAGAGCAGGAGCATACAAAGATGACTGATTTTTTTCATAGAGATACCTCCCGTGAAGAAAAAACTAACTTTCCAATAAAGCCACACAGTGATTCTCTCAGCTTAATTGTGTTCAAGGCTGAAAACACTGTGTGGTTTTTGAATGTTTAGAGGTTAATTTTTTGAGCAATTGTCAATCAGAATGTCCTTTTATCTGTCAATAATCCGAGAAAATCTTGTCGTTTCAAGTCTGAGAAATGTTTGGTAGAGAGACTTCCTCTTTGAAGTCCATCATCTCTAACCTGTAAATAATAGCTATGTTGGCTTGTTTTAATTGTCAAAAAATCGCCCAATATAAAAACTTTTTTCCAGTTGCGAATCTCAAATTCTTTTATCTCTGATTTTGGAATGCGGATAAGTCCTTGTCGCAAATCACGATGATGCTCACTTGTGAAAGTCATCCCATTCCCAATATTTCTTATCAGTAGTTCATCTGGAGTTACCATCACCAGCGCTATTTTAGTTAAGAAAACTTCAACTGTTGGTGGTAAAATAGCCAAATCAAACCAAGGATGTAGGTAGCGATACGCTAAGAAATACTGAGGCTCCTCACCCAATCCTAGTTGTTTATATAAGGCCTTGACCTCACTATCTAACCTCGCTTCAAAAGACACATCCGAATGCGCTTCTTCCTTCTTCTGATTAAAATAACGCATCCAGACTAGAAAATATATAAAGACTATAATAAATATTCCTGATAAGAGATATTTTACATTGTAGTTCATCACTTAACCTCCTGATTCACGACTTAATCTAACCAACATAGGGTAGGGATAACTTATATCATAGTATATTGAAATTAGAACAAGACGTATTGCTTTTTAGAGAATAGCTAAAAAGCAATACGAATATCTTAATTATGTTGTCTCTTCCTAGTTCAATCTACTATAAAATACTTTTCCTACTATATGCGAACTAAGTTCCCCAACAAGAGATAGCATTTAATGCTACTCCTGCTACAACAACAGCTACATTAAATTTAGCTAATTGAGATGGTTTTAATACAGATTTAGCAATACGTCTTATTATATTAACCGCTTCTCCATAATTTTGAGATACCAAAGCATTTGTTAATAGTTCTATCATATTTTTACCTTGCAGTGCATCCCATATAATTCCACCAAATGGTACGGAATTTATGACTACACAAGCCGCATATGCTCCTAAATCACGAGTCATACTTGGCAATACATAATTTTCAAAAATAAACTTCCCTTCTAAGCCGATATCTCCTGGTAGTTCTGCCCTTGCTTTTAGAGCATAGAAATCAGTTATAACGTATCTCTTTGTAGCCAAATCAACATGTCCAGCTTCCTCTAAATAGAATTTCAAGCTTTCAATCGCCTGTTCTGTCTGCTCTTGTTCGCTCAAGACAGCAGTTTGTCTTGTTGCTGTTTCAGACGCATAAATGCTATTTCCGACAGAGAAGAGCAATCCAAATATCATAATAAAAACCATACTTACTTTAATTAATTTATGAGTCATTTTACTTCTCCTATTTAAGTTTACAAAAATAAAATCCTTCGGTTATCAATATATGAAACAATAAACCTTATAGTCCATTGGACTCACCTTCCTTCTTTACTAAAAACGAAATCATCACATCGGCCATCTCCATGGGAAAACCGTAGCAATGCTAAATAAGAAAGCAAGAACAACTAAAAAGCGAAAAACTTTTTTATTCATACTTTTTCCCTCCTATCTGTATTTTGTATCTATAGTATACCTCTTATTTATTCTATTTTAAAATTAGTTAACTTTTTTCACACATTATTTTAGTTTTCTTTTTTACTATTCCTGTTATTATGATACAATATTTTTAATAGGATTTTATTATTTGTTAACTTTTTTCACAAAAAGGAGAAAGCCCATGCGTTATGATTTCGGAAAAGTCTATAAAGAAATACGTGAATCAAAAGGATTGACCCAAGAAGAGGTCTGTGGGGAGGTTCTCTCAAGAACCAGCTTATCAAAAATTGAAAGTGGTAAAGCAACTCCCAAATATGAAAATATGGAGTTTCTTCTCCGGCAAATCAATATGAGTTTTGAAGAGTTTGACTATATCTGCCACCTCTATCAACCGAGCCAACGAACAGAAATCATGCAAACCTATCTCAATATGAGCTCAACCCTAGGGACTAGTGAACTCGAAAAACTATTTCAAAAATGCCAAGACTATCTCAAAACCCACCACGACCTGCCTATAGAAGAAATCAGAGATATGTTGGAAATTGTCATTCATATCCGTCAACATGGTACAGAGAAACTGTCAAACCAAGTGAAACAGACTGTCACAAAACTTTGGGAGAAAATTGAAAAACAAGATACATGGTATGAAAATGACCTAAAAATCCTCAATACCATCCTTTTCAGCTTTCCCATTGAACACCTCCATCTCATCACTGAAAAAATCTTGCAACGCTTGGAAATCTATAAAAACTATCAACATCTACATGACTTGCGAGTGGCAATCCTACTCAACCTTTCCACCATTTACTTATACAATCAAGACAAAAACATGTGTAAGCAAATCTGCTACACTTTACTAGAAGATGCCAAGAAAAAGAAGCACTACGATAGGCTTGCTATCTGCTATGTCCGTATTGGAATTTGTAGAGATGAGGCTAGACTTATCCAAAAAGGTTTCTCACTTCTGGAGCTGACCGAGGAAACTTCTATGCTGTCTCATCTCAAAAAAGAAGTAGAGACCTATTATCAACCGAAGGAAATATAAAAAAGTCGAGGGATTTCCTCGACCTTTTCATATTATTCTGTTCGTCAGTTCTTAATACCAGCCATTATTAAACCAGAAGTTTTTAGCGGCTGTCCATGAACCGTAACGTCCTGCAACGTAGGCATCTGCTACACGTTCTTGGTTTTCAGCTGAGTAGTCACCGTTCAAGTATGAATCTGTCAATTGGTAACGTCCGATATAACGTCCGTTTGTAGCTGTGTAGCTACCGCCTGATTCTTTTTGAGCGATCCATTCTTTGGCTTCTGCTTCAGATCCGCTGACAGTTGAAGCAACTGTTTCTTCTGCTACTGTTTCGCTTACTACTGGAGCTTCTTCTGCTACTTCTGTAGTTTCTGTCACTGGAGCTGAAACAGCCTCATCTTGAGCTGCTGGAGCTGCATAAGTCGTTGAAGCTGGTGCTACTGGAGCTACAGGACCATCGATAACCAACTCTTGACCAACATAAATCAAATGAATGTTGTCAATGTGGTTGTTTTCTGCCAATTTTTCAACTGTTGTGTTGTGAGTTTCAGCGATTTCTGAAAGTGTATCACCTTCTTTAACAGTGTAAGTTGATGATTCTTGAGCAGATACAAATGATGGAGCAAATACTGCAAACAAGGCAGCTACTCCTGCAAGAGTTGTTTTAATCTTTTTAGTTGTTGATTTCATATTTGAAAATTCTCCTTCTTTCTATAGTTCTATCATACCCTTTAAATATTACCGTTTCTTGACACTTTTATGTAGAAATATTACAAAATTATTTTTTATTTCCCTAAATAATGTGTTTTTTGTCATGAAAGATACTATTTTTATGCTATTTGAGGTATTAGAAAGGTTTTCATCCGCAATTAAAGCCAAGCCCCTCATTCTTTGATATAATAGAGATAAGAATTTTTATAAGGGGAAACTGATGAAATCACTTCGTTTTCAATCTGTCTTTGATATCATCGGACCAGTTATGATTGGCCCATCTAGTAGCCATACCGCTGGTGCTGTTCGTATTGGGAAGATTGTCTCTTCCATTTTTGATGATACTCCGACAGAAGTCGAATTCCAACTATTTAACTCATTTGCCAAGACCTATCGTGGCCACGGGACAGACCTAGCCCTTGTTGCAGGTATTTTGGGCATGGATACAGATGATCCTGAAATCCCAAATAGTCTGGAGATTGCCCACAAGCGCGGTATTAAGATTGTCTGGACTATTCAGAAAGACAGTAATGCTCCGCACCCTAATACCACTAAAATTACCGTTAAAAATGCCCATAAAACCATCAGTGTGACTGGTATTTCTATCGGTGGAGGAAATATTCAAGTAACCGAACTCAATGGCTTTGCCGTCTCTCTCAATATGAATACACCGACTATCATCATTGTTCATCAAGATATTCCAGGTATGATTGCCCTCGTAACAGAGGCCCTTTCACGCTATGGTATCAATATCGCCCAGATGAATGTTACTCGTGAAAAAGCTGGTGAAAAAGCTATTATGATTATCGAAGTTGACAGTCGCAACTGTGATGAGGCCATCGAAGAAATTCGAAAAATCCCTCATCTACACAATGTCAATTTCTTTAAATAGGAGGAAGCATGTTTTATTCTATCAAAGAATTGGTCGAGCAGGCAGAACTAGACTTTCAAGGAAATGTCGCAGAACTCATGATTACAACTGAGTTTGAATTGACCGGTCGCGAACGTGAAGAAGTCTTCCTTCTCATGGAACGCAATCTGGAAGTCATGAAAGCCTCTGTCCAACTTGGCCTCAATGAAAATAAATCTCGTAGTGGCCTGACAGGTGGAGATGCTGCCAAATTGGATCACTACATCAAAAACGGAAAAACTCTGTCAGATTACACGATTCTCTCTGCTGCCCGAAATGCCATTGCAGTCAATGAACACAATGCTAAAATGGGCTTGGTTTGTGCCACTCCTACCGCAGGAAGTGCTGGCTGTCTGCCTTCCGTTCTCACTGCTGCTATTGAAAAATTAGACCTCAGCCACGAGCAACAGCTGGATTTCCTCTTTGCTGCCGGTGCCTTTGGACTAGTCATCGCAAACAACGCCTCTATCTCAGGTGCTGAAGGTGGCTGTCAGGCCGAAGTCGGCTCTGCCTCTGCTATGAGTGCCGCCGCCTTGACTCTAGCTGCTGGTGGAACACCCTATCAGGCCAGTCAAGCTATTGCCTTTGTCATTAAAAATATGCTAGGCCTCATCTGTGACCCTGTTGCCGGCTTGGTTGAAGTTCCCTGTGTTAAACGTAATGCCATGGGAGCTAGCTTTGCTTTCATCGCAGCAGATATGGCCTTGGCAGGTATCGAATCTAAAATTCCTGTAGATGAAGTTATCGATGCCATGTACCAAGTAGGATCAAGCATGCTAACTGCCTTTCGTGAAACAGCTGAAGGTGGACTCGCTGCCACCCCTACTGGTCGTCGCCTCCAAAAAGAAATTTTCGGAGAATAAGCTTATCAAATAGGAGAAATCATGACCTCTATCACAGCTATCTTTTTCGATCTGGATGGAACCCTCGTTGACAGTTCTATCGGGATTCACAATGCCTTTACCCATACCTTTAAGGAGCTGGGGGTGCCTAGCCCTGATGCCAAAACGATTCGTGGTTTTATGGGACCGCCTCTCGAAAGTAGTTTTGCGACCTGCCTGCCTAAAGAACAAATTTCTGAAGCTGTGCAGATATACCGATCTTACTACAAGGCAAAAGGCATCCATGAAGCTCAACTCTTTCCGCAAATTGTAGACTTGCTTGAGAAGCTATCGAGCAAATATCCTCTTTATATCACCACTACAAAGAATACTCCAACCGCTCAAGACATGACTAAAAACTTGGGAATCCATCATTTCTTTGATGGCATTTATGGTTCCAGCCCTGAAGCACCCCATAAGGCAGATGTCATTCGCCAAGCCTTGCAGACACATCAACTAGCCCCAGAACAAGCCATCATCATCGGAGATACTAAGTTTGATATGCTAGGAGCTCAAGAAACAGGCATTCAGAAATTGGCCGTCACTTGGGGATTTGGAGAGCAAGCAGATTTGCTAAACTATCAGCCTAATTATATCGCCCACAAACCCTCAGATGTTTTGGCGTATTTTCAATAACATAGACGGGGCAACGACTCCATTTCAGAAGAAAATGAGGCAATCTATACATAACAAAACGCATATTACCAAGGTTTCAAGACCTGATAATATGCGTTTTTCTTTTTTATTCAACGTGGGTTGTTTGATTGGCAAAGGCGATAATGGCTTGCTTCAACTCATCTCCACTGAGAGTGCGGAACTCTTCAATCTTTTGATCGATGGCTTCTAGAGGCATGACATTAACCTTACCAACGAAAATCTTATCCATAACCTGATTATCAACGAGTTCGGTTGATACTAAGAGTTCTTCATAGAGTTTTTCACCTGGGCGGATTCCAACTTCAACGATTGGAATTTCGCTTTCAGTGTGGCCACTTAGAAGCACCATTTTCTTGGCCAAGTCATAAATCTTGACTGGTTTGCCCATATCAAGGATAAAGACTTCTCCATCCTTGGCATAAGCACCAGCATGGATAACCAGACGGCTAGCTTCTGGAATGGTCATAAAGTAACGGGTCATGCGGAAGTCTGTGACCGTTACAGGCCCGCCTTCAGCAATCTGACGTTCAAAGACTGGAATGACACTACCACGGCTACCAAGAACATTCCCAAAACGAACTGCACAGTAGGTTGATTGGCTACGTTGGTTAAAGCCAGTGACAATCAACTCAGCCACGCGCTTGGTTGCTCCCATAACATTGGGTGGATTAACCGCCTTATCTGTCGAAATCATAACCATCTTAGGTACTTTGGCTTCATCAACAGCCTTAGCAACATTGTAGGTTCCACGAATATTGTTTTTGAAGGCTTCTTTTGGATTGCGCTCCATCATAGGAACATGCTTGTGGGCTGCCGCATGATAAACAATAGCTGGCTTGTACTGTTCAAAGACTTGCAAGAGACGGTCATAGTCTTGAATATCGGCAATAACTGGTACATAATCAATCCCTTGGAACTTGCGAATCAATTCATGATAAACAAGGTAGATTGAGTTTTCCCCATGCCCGAGCAAGACGATGCGTTCAGGATTGAAGCGACTAACTTGGCGACAGATTTCAGAACCGATTGAGCCACCAGCACCTGTAACCAAGATCGTCTTACCTGTAAGTTCTGCGCCCAGACGCGATTCATCAAGACGAATTTCTTGACGTCCCAAAAGGTCCGTAATATCAATTTTTTGGAACCCAGTAGCTGCTTGGTGAAGGCCTTGAACAACCGTTTCAACCTTAGGCATCTTGTAACATTTGACACCCAGCTTATTACACATCTGCAAGATACGCTCATATTCTGACGGGTCAAGCGACGGAATCGCAACGATAACACGCTCGATTTGATGACGTTTGGCTAATTCCGGCAGATCATCATATGAACCCAAAACAGGAATTCCACCAAGTTTTTGGCCCTTTTTCTTCGCGTCCTTATCCAAAATACCGACAAGCTCTAATTCACTGGTTGGATGTTGGTAACTATCCATAAAGAGAGCTCCGCCATCACCAGCACCAATCAAGAAGGTCCGACGGTGTTCTCCATCACCACTGCCTTTTTTACGTCTGGAGTAGATTAACTGCCAAGTAATCCGTGGCAATAAAATCAGGAAGGTACTCAACAAGATAAAGAGAATGATGAAACGGATGGAGAAGAGTGGCAAGAAGGCATAGCAGATACTATATGACAAGACGCTGCTGGCAGTCACACCAAAAAAGATTTTCATGAAATCCGTAATCTTGCTGTAACGACTAATACTCGCGTTCAAGCCCCAAAATCCAATCATCAATTGATAGAACAGGAAGGCCAAACTCGTATAGATAATATAGTCAACAGGTGCTGGATTAATCAAGCCGTAGAATAAGATATAAGATACAATGATGGAAACCACCATACTCAAAATATCAAATATTCCCCAGAAAACCTGTTTTTGTTGTTTATTTAAAATTTCCACCAGATCAATCACATAATCTGTGAGTTTTTTATTCATAGAAATTTACTCCTCCTTAAAAGAGCCGGATGATTATACTCAATGAAAATCAAAGAGCAAACTAGGAAACTAGCCGCAAGCTGCTCAAAACACTGTTTTGAGGTTGCAGATAGAACTGACGAAGTCAGTAACATATACCTACGGCAAGGCGACGTTGACGCGGTTTGAAGAGATTTTCGAAGAGTATTATATTGTTATTATAACACTTTTTCTAAAGTTTGCGATTTGCTACAATCTTTTACTTGCTTTTTCGTAACAGTTTCATAAAAATAAACTGTCGGACAAATCCTGGACAAAGAGCAACAACCATCTGAATGGCAACACTCTTGGCATACTCCATGTAAGAAATTTGCCCTCTCTTCAGCATGCGCTGACGAGCTTGACGATAGAGTTTGAGATAACGCAATCCCCCACGACGCTCAAACATCCCTGCTCCGACACGAACCTGACACAAGATTTGATCCAGATTTCCAGTCTTGGCTCCTGTAGCAATCATATTGAGCCAGAGGAGGTCATCCTCCATATAAAGGCCATCCTCATAGTTGCCTGCCTTGAGAACCATGTCCTTCTTAAACATAACAGTCATGTGGTTAAAGGCACTTCTCATCCTTTGATAAGCTACAATATCTGCATGTTGGGTTGGAACACGACGGTAAGAAACAATCTCATCAGGATTATCGATAAACTCTGCAATATGTCCACCTAATAGGTCGAGGTTGTCCTTCTCCATTAGCTGAACCTGTTTCTCAAAACGGTCTGGAACAGCTATATCATCCGTATCCATACGGGCAATAATATCATACTGACACTGCAAAACACCCTGTCGAAGAGCCAGACCCAAACCTTGATTCTGCTCAAGAGGATAGCGTTTCACTGGAATATCAGACTCAGCTTCCACTTCATCTAGCACCTGATAGAGCTCAGGAGTCAAAGGCCCATCCTCAACCAGAACCAACTCGCTCGGTTTCAGAGTCTGATTTTGAACACTCTCAATAGCATCCTTTAAAAATGTCGGATTTTCCTTGATATAGACCGACATCAATACGCTGATTTTTTGCTTTTCAGACACAGTTTTTCTCCAATGTATAGATTTCCTTCCACTATTTTATCATAATTTTCAAGACTTTCCTATTTTTATCTTGAAAGCCCAAAACCTTACTTGACATTATAGGGAAAAAGCCTTAAAATAAGCTGTTATTAAAATCAGCTAGAAGAGGTATTATATGAAAAAGCAATCACTTTTTTTTGTTCCAGGTATTATCCTGATTGGTGTTTCCTTGCGGACTCCTTTTACTGTTTTACCCATTATTTTGGGAGATATTTCGCAAGGGTTGGGAGTAGAAGTTAGTTCGCTTGGTGTCTTGACCAGCCTTCCTCTCCTCATGTTTACCCTCTTCTCGCTCTTTTCTACCCGACTGGCTCAGAAAATTGGCTTGGAGCATCTCTTTACCTACAGCCTCTTCTTCTTGACCATTGGCTCACTTATTCGACTAATCAATCTGCCCCTGCTCTATCTAGGAACCTTGATGGTTGGAGCAAGTATCGCAGTCATCAATGTTCTGCTTCCTAGTCTCATCCAAGCCAATCAACCAAAGAAAATTGGTTTTCTGACCACCTTATATGTAACCTCTATGGGGATTGCAACGGCTCTGGCCTCCTATCTGGCTGTGCCTATTACACAAGCCAGTTCTTGGAAAGGGCTTATCATCCTCCTCACCCTGCTCTGCCTAGCAACCTTTTTGGTCTGGCTGCCTAATCACCGCTATAATCACAGACTGGCTCCACAAACCAAACAAAAAAGCCAAACAAAGGTCATGCGTAATAAACAGGTCTGGGCAGTGATTGTCTTTGCAGGTTTTCAATCCTTGCTCTTTTACACCGCTATGACCTGGCTACCTACTATGGCTATCCACGCAGGCCTATCCAGTCACGAAGCTGGCTTGCTGACTTCTATCTTCTCTCTGATTAGCATTCCTTTTTCAATGACCATCCCAAGCCTGACAACCAGCTTGTCAACTCGCAACCGTCAGCTCATGCTCACTCTGGTCTCACTAGCTGGTGTGGTCGGCATTTCCATGCTCTTTTTCCCAGTCGGTAATTTCTTTTACTGGCTTGCCATCCATCTCCTCATCGGAACCGCAACAAGCGCCCTCTTCCCTTATCTCATGGTCAACTTTTCACTCAAGACAAGCGCCCCTGAAAAGACTGCCCAATTGTCTGGTTTATCTCAAACAGGAGGCTATATCCTAGCAGCCTTTGGGCCGACCCTCTTTGGTTACAGTTTTGACCTGTTCCACTCTTGGGTGCCAGCTGTAGCTGCCCTCTTACTCGTCGATATTTTGATGACTATCTCACTCTTTATGGTGGATCGGGCGGATAAGATCCTCTAACCTTCTAGTTTTGCCTAGAATTGATGAGAGATCCCGCGGTTTTCATTTTATTAAAAGTAAGATGCCAAATTTCAAGTTCAAGTTAGCCATCAAGAAGTCTTCTCTAGGTGACTTGTAGTTCAAGCATTTTTTAGGATAGTTATTAATCCAATTTTCGATGAATGCGACTTCTTTGGGAGTCGTTTTCTTAGTTCCCTTAGGTAACCATCTACGAATGAGCCTGTTGTGATTCTCATTAGTTCCCCTTTCCCAAGAGGCATAGGGGTGTGCATAATAGATATGTTCCTTAGAAAGCACATCAGACAAGCGGTTAAATTCTGTACCATTATCTGCCGTAATGGATAGAATCTTGTGTTGTTTTAAGATAAGTTTTAGAGCCTGATTGACCGCCTCAGCGCTTTTATTTGGAATCAATCGGATAATCTGATGTCTACTCTTTCGGTCCGTCAAGACAAGCAAGCAGTAGTTTTTCGCTCTTGTAAGTGGAACCGTATCAATCTCATAATGCCCATTTCCCAATCGCAGATTGATAACTTCAGGACGCTGTTCGATGGATTGACCAGCAGGTTTAAAATTGGTGCTAGCTTGTTTCTTAACAGATTTTCCTTTTCTAGGATAAAGCAGATCCTGTTTGCTTAACCCCCATTTTCCATGATGGATCCAATAGTAAATGGTTGAAATCCCCACGTTAACCCCTTTAGCCATCACCATCATTTCAGGCGAAAATTTTTGGTTATGATAGTGGAGAATCTTTTCCTTCAGCTCCTTGTTCAATCTTGATTTCTTGACCGAGCGCTTGCGATTGTTTTCATAAGACTGTTGAGCATAGTCGGCAGAATAAACCTCTTTGAAGCGCCCTTTTCCAACACATTTTGTAGAATTGTCCCGCGCTTGATTTCAGTGTGGATAGTTTGAGGAGCTTTTCCAAGTAGAGAGGCAATTTCTCTATTTGATTTCCTTCTTTTTTCCATCGCTTTTTTCCATCGTTCGATTAAGCGACGGCTATCGATTGTCAAATGTTTGCCTTTTGTAGTATAATGATTTTGCATCTCTGTGCCTTTCTTGTGTTTGTGGTTGAACAACAAGTATAACGCAGAGGTGTTTTCTTATGCCTAGAAGAGCTTTCATTTGGCAAGAGGAACCCTTGAAGCAGTTTTGTCAGCTAAACCAAGACTAATCTTAGCCTTGTCTCGCCAGCCTAACAGTATCAAGCCTCTTATCAAATGAAATCGAGGACTAGCTATCAGCTAGTTGAACCATATAATTTTTAGGAGAGCTGTGTGGCTAACTTCATTATAGAACTTTCAAAAAATCAAAAAAAGCACTACGGGAAAACGTCCCAAAGTGCTTAATATCAAGGCTCTAAAGCCTGTCTTATTTAATAAAATATTACAACATCTTGTTGTAGAATTCAACGACAAGTGCTTCGTTGATTTCTGGGTTGATTTCGTCGCGTTCTGGTAAACGAGTCAATGAACCTTCCAATTTTTCAGCGTCGAATGATACGAATGCTGGACGTCCAAGAGTAGCTTCTACTGCTTCGAGGATAGCTGGAACTTTCATTGATTTTTCACGAACTGAGATCACTTGACCTGGAGTTACGCGGTATGATGGGATATCAACGCGTTTTCCGTCAACAAGGATGTGACCGTGGTTTACGAATTGACGAGCTTGACGACGAGTAGTCGCAAGACCAAGACGGTAAACAACGTTATCCAAACGACGTTCCAAAAGAAGCATGAAGTTGAAACCTAGGATTCCGCCTTTGATTTTTGTAGCTTGTACGAACAAGTTACGGAATTGTTTTTCACCTACACCGTAAGTGAAACGAAGTTTTTGTTTTTCAGCCAATTGCAAACCATATTCTGACAGTTTAGAACGGTTGTTTGGTCCGTGTTGTCCTGGTACGTAGTTACGACGTGCCAATTCTTTACCTGTACCTGTAAGTGAAAGGCCAAGGCGACGAGCTTGTTTCCAAGATGGTCCTGTATAACGTGACATGTGAATGTCCTCCTGATATAAATAATATTTCGGTGGAAATAGTCACTTAGAAAGCCCTGATTCGTGCAGATGCCCTTCGCCTAAACAGCCAAGGTTACTTATCATAAGACACCTGTTGACGAGCTTCATGCTTTCCTGCTGATATTTCGCACAAAATCCATTCTACCATGAATGGCTAGATTTGTAAAGGGGTTTTAAGCTTTATTTTCATTGCCAGAGAGGGTAAGAAGGAGGGTAAAGGTGCTTCCTATACCGTACTGGCTAGTAACTGTAATTTCTCCACCCAATTGATGGGCCAATTCACGCGCAATCGCAAGTCCTAAGCCATGACCACCTGTTTTCATGTTACGCGAAGTTTCTACACGATAAAGGCGTTTGAAAATATTCTCCAAATCCTCTGGGGCAATCCCCTGTCCCTCATCCGTTACACTGATTGAAAGCTGGTTATTTTCCAGCTTAGCCACCACTTCCAGCTTGGTTCCTGGAGCTGAGTATTTAAAAGCATTATTGACCAGATTCACCAAGATACGAGAAAGTTTGGCATAATCTCCTTCAATCCGAGCAGATTCTGGGATTACCTGCAAATGGACATCTCGCTCCTCCTGCTCAATCAAGAACTGAAATTCACTCATGCACTCAATCAAGAGCTGGTCCAGAAAAATACTGTCTTTGCTGGCAGTTTCCACCTGATTTCTAGCTGTGTTTAGAGTCAAAAAATTCAACTCTTCAACCAGTTTATTGAGTCTTTCCGTCTGACGCCCAATGGTTGCTAGATAATGGTCCTGTTCTCCTTCCTTGATAACCCCATCCAAAATCCCTTCTACCGTCGCTTGAATCGAAGTAATGGGAGTCTTGATATCATGCGACAGCTGGGCAATCATCAAGCCCTTTTCTCGTTCACTTTCTTCCAAGGAATCAAAGGTCGCCTGCAAATCATGGGACATTTCATTGAAAGCTTGGCCTAATTGTTGAAATTCCATAGGACCTTGAACCTCCAGATTTGAAGGGAAATCCTTGTCCGCTACCCGCTTGGCATGTTCCTTAAGTTTGGCCAATGATGTAAAGACAGGCGATAGGAGAAAGAGACTAATTCCAGCACCGACAAAACTTGCGATTAAAGTCATGCCAATCAGGAAATAAATTTCTCTTTGCTCAATTAACATGCGCTGGATAGCCCAAAAAACCACGATAATCGTTAGGAGTGTTGAAATGATATACCCCACTAAAATATAACTTTTTAATTTCATTGACTACCTCGTGCTTTCTCAATTTTGTAGCCCAAGCCCCAGACTGTTTTGATAGTAGGCGTTTCTGCACTGGCATGTTTAGCCAACTCCTGTCGAAGAGCATGAATATGAACATTCAAGGTATTGGTGTCATCCACATAGTCTTCTTGCCAGACCTTTTCATAGAGGTCTGTCTTAGAGAAAACCCGCTCTGGATTGCTGGCTAAAAGCCATAGAAGTTCGAAGGATTTTACTGTCAAATCCAGCACCACATCTCCGACTTGGACCTCATGGCTAGCATGATTCATCCGTAAATCCCCGAGACTGACGACCTCTGTCTCACCTCCACGATGAAGGCGACGCAAGATATTGTGGACACGCAAAACCAGCTCACGTGGGCTAAAGGGCTTGGCAATAAAGTCATCTGCCCCTAAGCTCAGGCCATAAATCTTGTCCTGCTTACTAGTCTTAGCCGTGATAAAGAGAAAAGGCTGATCTGGAGATTGATACTGGACCTCACTAATCAAGTCATAACCATCCATCCGAGGCATCATGATATCTGTAATAATCAAATCAATTGGTTTTCTCTTGAAGATTTCTAAGGCCTCTACTCCATCATGGGCCACCAGTACTTGATACCCTGCCTGAACCAGATAACGTTGATGAATATCTGTGATTTCTATCTCGTCGTCAACGAGTAAAATTGTCTTTCCCATCTGTCTCTCCTTTGAAAAAAACAGTGCTATACCACAATAGTATAACACTATTTTTATCTCTTTACGAACATTCTAAACGATATATGGATTTTTCAAATCCTAGATAGAAAGTCTGTAACTAGACTAGTCATTTTCCTCTTTTTGAGCTTTCAAACCGAGTCCACCTAGAAGTCCGGCCAAGGCTAATCCAAAGAATCCAAGAGTAGCCATTGATGTTTGAGCTTCACCAGTATATGGAAGCATGCCTTTTTGGTCTTTCATTTGATCAGCCATCATTGGACTTGACACCTTGTTAGTAGATGCCATCTTGCCTTCATCAGACATTTTGCTTGAGGCTGCTTGATCTTGTTTCATGCCTGGTGTTGCCATAGGCTGGCTAGCATTCATGGTTTTGTCCTGCTCTTTGCTAGGCATCATCTTATCCTGACTAGTAGCTGGCATTTTAGATTTCATCTCATCTTGATTGGCACGTGGCATTTGAGCGTTCATCTTAGACGCATCTTGATGACTATTCATCATTGGAGCCGACATAGCTGAACCATTAGAAGATGGGACGAAGCCTGATTGCATCTGAGTAAGAGACTGATGTCCATTCAAGTTTACTGTCAAATCCTTAGTCGCTACTAGATTGCTCAAATCGACCTTGCCGTCCTTCGCACCATAAACCTTGATAGTTGCCTTGTAGCTGTGAGTGCCATTTTGTTTCAAGAGATCAAGTAAGTCTTTATCAGATTTACCTTGAGTTCCTGCCAAATCTACTTCATAGAAGTAGAGGCCTTTGCCCAATTTTTCTACTGGTGGTAGAGCAGGATTTTTAGCTGAACCATTGTCTGACCATGGGGCTTTATCAGAAGCTTTCAAGATAAGACGGGTTAACATACCGTCACCAGCGAAGAATTCGTATGGAATAACTTGGTTGACACCAGCTGTGAATGGACCTGGGAAATTGGCTTTATCCAAGTAAGTTGCTGGAACGTCCACTTGGTCTTTAGTATTATCAGCTACGCCTTTTTGAACTTCAGCTGGGGTGGTCAAGCCATTCAAATTGACATCCAAATCCTTAGTCGCTACGAGGTTGCTCAAATCAGCCTTGCTGTCTTTCGCACCGTAAACTTTGATGGTAGCTTTATAGCTTTGAGTGCCATTTTGTTTCAAGAGGTCAAGTAGCTCTTTATCAGATTTACCTTGAGTGCCAACCAAATCCACTTCATAGAAGTAAAGGCCTTTGCCCAATTTTTCTACTGGTGGAAGGGCGGGATTTTTAGCTGAACCGTTGTCTGACCATGGAGCCTTGTCGGATGCTTTCAAGATAAGGCGAGTTAACATGCCGTCACCAGCGAAGAATTCGTATGGAATAACTTGGTTGACACCGGCTGTGAACGGTCCTGGGAAATTGGCTTTATCCAAGTAAGTGGCTGGGACGTCTACTGTATCTTTAGTATTGTCGGCTACGCCTTTTTGCACTTCAGCTGGAGTTGTTGCTGGCTGAGCTTCACTTGCTTCACGGTCTTGTCCAGAAACTGTAGGCGCAGGATTTGTCACAGGTTTAAACGCATCTTCTGTTTCTTTCTTAGACTCTGGTTTTGCTTGCACTTCTTCTTTTGGTGCTACTACTTGGTCTTTATCAGTTACATTCACTTTTTCTAGAGAGCTTGTAGCATCCAAGCTTGCTTTAGGTGCTGAGTCTGCCTTCTCTGAAGGAAGAGCTACATCAACTGCTTTCTTGAGAACCTCTACTGGTAAGTCGCTCTTTGCACTCACCGAATCTGCGTCTGGCACGACTTGGGCAGGGGTTGGATTGACCACATCGGCACGTACAGAACTTGGTTGCCCAACTAGAATAAAGAAGCCACTGGCTACAACA
>OBUY01000229.1_pt1 | contig 28132 bp, 24 predicted proteins | sample 1475781 | NCBI WGS metagenome assembly OBUY01 (sample SAMEA2579912, study PRJEB22360) | human gut metagenome | biome: human gut; feature: human-associated habitat; material: faeces | place: Denmark | collected 2008/2010 | reverse complement strand
TAAATGAGGAGATACCCCACCTCCGCGCCGTTATGCCGTCATCACCGCCTATAACGGCGGCGCAGGCAGCGTGTTACGTGTTTTCTCGAATGATAAAATTCAGGCAGCTAATATTATTAACACCATGACGCCAGGTGATGTTTATCAGACTTTGACGACCCGCCATCCTTCTGCGGAATCTCGCCGCTATCTCTATAAAGTGAACATGGCGCAGAAATCTTACCGCCGTCGATAATTTCACCTTTGCCTCTGACATTACTTCGAGGCAAAGTGTTACACGCTTCACAATTTCGCCTTGCAAATTGAGATTATTTGCAATTATTTGCTACGGATAACAAAAAAACAGTCAGCGAAGTTGATAGAATCGCATCATCTTGCACGGTCAAATGTGCTTTTTAAAACACTCATCCGCATCACGATGTGAGGAAATTAACATGAATCTTAAGCTGCAGCTGAAAATCCTCTCTTTTCTGCAGTTCTGCCTGTGGGGAAGTTGGCTAACGACCCTCGGCTCATATATGTTCGTTACCCTGAAGTTCGACGGTGCTTCTATTGGCGCAGTTTATAGTTCACTGGGTATCGCCGCGGTCTTTATGCCTGCTTTGCTGGGGATTGTGGCCGACAAATGGTTAAGTGCGAAATGGGTATATGCCATTTGTCACACCATCGGCGCAATTACTCTCTTCATGGCGGCGCAAGTTACCACGCCGGAGGCGATGTTCCTCGTTATCCTGATTAACTCGTTTGCCTATATGCCAACACTTGGGTTAATCAACACCATCTCTTACTATCGCCTGCAAAACGCGGGGCTGGATATCGTTACTGATTTCCCGCCAATCCGTATCTGGGGCACCATCGGTTTTATTATGGCGATGTGGGTGGTGAGCCTGTCAGGCTTCGAACTAAGCCACATGCAACTGTATATTGGCGCAGCCCTTTCCGCCGTTCTGGTGCTGTTTACCTTTACGCTGCCGTATATTCCGGTTGCTAAACAGCAAGCGAATCAGAGCTGGACGACTTTGCTGGGGCTTGATGCATTCGCGCTGTTTAAAAACAAGCGTATGGCGATTTTCTTCATCTTCTCGATGCTGCTGGGCGCGGAACTGCAGATTACCAACATGTTCGGTAATACCTTCCTGCACAGCTTCGACAAAGATCCGATGTTCGCCAGCAGCTTTATCGTGCAACATGCGTCAATCATCATGTCGATTTCGCAAATCTCTGAAACGCTGTTCATTCTGACTATCCCGTTCTTCTTAAGCCGCTACGGTATTAAGAACGTAATGATGATCAGTATTGTGGCGTGGATACTGCGTTTTGCGCTGTTTGCCTACGGCGACCCGACTCCGTTCGGTACTGTACTGCTGGTGCTGTCAATGATTGTCTACGGCTGCGCATTCGACTTCTTCAACATCTCTGGTTCGGTGTTTGTGGAAAAAGAAGTTAGCCCGGCAATTCGCGCCAGTGCGCAGGGGATGTTCCTGATGATGACCAACGGCTTCGGCTGTATCCTCGGCGGTATTGTGAGCGGTAAAGTGGTTGAGATGTATACCCAAAACGGCATTACCGACTGGCAGACCGTATGGCTGATTTTCGCAGGTTACTCCGTGGTTCTGGCCTTCGCGTTCATGGCGATGTTCAAATACAAACACGTTCGTGTCCCGGCGGGCACACAGACGGTTAACCACTAATTACGCCAAGAAAAACGGGCTACCAGATGGTAGCCCGTTTTTTTGTTCTCACTTCAACACATAACCGTATAAACGTTTCATGCCGTCGGCATCGGTTTCGCTATAGACACCTTGTAGCTCCGGCGAAAACCCCGGCAACAAATTCACGCCTTCTTCCAGTGCGAGAAAATAACGCTGTACCGCGCCTCCCCATACCTCCCCCGGCACCACGCAAAGCACGCCAGGTGGATACGGCAGCGCGCCTTCCGCCGCAATCCGCCCTTCGGCATCACGAATACGCACTAACTCCACTTCACCACGAATATAGGCGCTATGCGCATCCTGGGGATTCATCACTACAGGCGGGAAACTCTGTTGGCGGAACATCGCTTTTTGCAGGTCTTTGACGTCGAAACTGACATACAGATCGTGCATCTCCTGACACAACTGGCGCAGGGTGTAGTCGCGATAGCGCACCGGATATTTGTTATAAACGCTCGGCAACACCTCAGCCAGTGGCGAGTCATCCTCAATATGCTGTTCAAACTGTGCCAACATTGCGACCAGTTGTGCCAGCTTCTCGTGGCTCTCCGCCGGGGTTAATAAGAACAGAATAGAGTTGAGATCGCACTTTTCCGGCACAATGCCATTCTCACGCAGATAGTGCGCCAGAATCGTCGCAGGAATACCAAAGTCGCTATATTCACCGGTTTCGGCATCGATACCGGGCGTGGTCAGTAGCAGCTTGCACGGATCAACAAAATACTGATCTGCGGCATATCCCTCAAAGCCGTGCCAATTCGCCCCCGGTTCAAAACTGAAGAAGCGACGGTCGCTGGCCAATACTGACGTCGGATAATCCTGCCACAATTTGCCACCAACAACGGGCGGGATAAACGGGCGAAACAGCTTACAGCGTGCAAGAATCGCCTTGCGCGCTTCAATGCCCAACTCAACACACTCCGCCCACAGTCGACGACCGCTCTCCCCTTCATGGATTTTGGCGTTAACGTCCAGCGCAGCAAACAGCGGATAGAACGGACTGGTGGAGGCGTGGAGCATAAAGGCATTATTCAACCGCTTATGCGGGCAAAAGCGCGCCTGCCCGCGAATATGGTTATCTTTTTTGTGGATCTGCGAAGTCTGTGAGAATCCCGCCTGCTGTTTGTGCACCGACTGGGTAACAAAGATCCCCGGATCGTTTTCGTTAAGTTCTAACAGTAACGGCGAGCTATCTGCCATCATCGGAATAAACTGCTCGTAACCGACCCACGCGGAATCAAACAGAATGTAATCGCACAAATGCCCAATGGTCTCGATCACCTGGCGAGCGTTATAGATAGTACCGTCATAAGTTCCTAACTGAATAATTGCCAGGCGAAACGGGCGCGGTAGTTCGGCTTTTTCTGGTGCCACTTCACGAATTTGCTGGCGCAAATAGTCTTCATTAAAACAATGCGCATCAATACCGCCGATAAAACCGAACGGGTTACGCGCGGCTTCCAGATACACCGGCGTCGCCCCAGCCTGAATCAATGCACCGTGATGATTCGACTTATGATTGTTACGATCGAACAGTACCAGATCGCCACGCGTTAACAGCGCATTGGTAACCACTTTGTTTGCTGCCGAAGTGCCGTTAAGCACAAAATAGGTTTTATCAGCATGAAACACTTTGGCCGCAAACTTCTGCGCATCCTTCGCTGAGCCTTCATGAATAAGCAGATCGCCCAGTTTCACATCGGCGTTGCACATATCGGCACGAAAAACGTTCTCACCGAAGAAATTGTAAAAATGACGCCCCGCAGGATGCTTTTTAAAGAACGCGCCATGTTGATGACCCGGGCAAGCAAAAGTGCTGTTGCCCATCTCAACATATTGCGTCAGCGTGTCATAAAACGGCGGCAACACGTTCTCTTCGTACTGGCAGGCTGCAGATTCCAGCTCCAGCCACTGCTGCTCGTTGCCATTGATTACCGCCGCGACGCCCGCAGGCAATTCAACAATCTGTTCGGAATACAAAAACACCGGTAGATGAAAACCAGTGCGTTTAAGTAACGCAAGAATGCCACTGCGGCTATCCGCAGCGGTAATGACGACTGCCGCGACGTCCGTAAAATCAGTATCTTCCAGCGCCACCACGCGACGATGGGTAGAAATTCGGGAAACCAGTTCACTACTGGCGGCAATACTCATTGATTTCATAAATGTAAAACCCGTTTCGGGGAGGTAAAAATACCGGGCAAGGTGTAAAAACCTGCCGCATGAGATGTGGGTCAAACTGGTCACCAGCTCCGACCGCCAGACATCAGTAAAAGCAGAATGGCTCTGATTTTACTGTTGTCCTACAGTGAGCGTGCGTTAACTTCACCGCATGAGCAGTAATATGGAAAGGGAAGCGTTTCGCGCAAAACGGCGATAAACAAGAGAATGTAAGGAGGTGGCGTGCATCGGGCAAACTCCGTACAGCAAGGAGAAAATTCGCGCAATCATGGCACCTTTCACCAGAGCGTGCAAGCCAGGACTTTGCGGTCAGACAAGCAATCGGCGGGACAAAAAGTTCATAATAAAAACATCAAACAACACAATTAACAGGAACTCTTGTGGTCATCGGCCCTTTTATCAACGCTAGTGCAGTATTACTGGGTGGCGTCCTCGGCGCACTACTTAGTCAACGCTTACCGGAACGGATCCGTGTCTCTATGACATCCATTTTTGGTCTGGCATCGTTGGGAATTGGTATTTTACTGGTGGTGAAATGCGCCAACCTTCCGGCGATGGTTTTAGCGACGCTACTCGGTGCATTAATTGGTGAAATTTGTTTGTTGGAAAAAGGTGTTAATACCGCAGTCGCTAAAGCGCAAAATTTGTTTCGTCACTCGCGTAAAAAGCCAGCGCATGAATCTTTTATTCAGAATTTTGTCGCGATTATTGTCCTGTTTTGTGCCAGCGGCACCGGGATCTTCGGCGCGATGAATGAAGGGATGACCGGCGATCCGAGCATTTTAATCGCCAAGTCATTTCTGGATTTCTTTACCGCGATGATCTTCGCCTGTTCACTTGGCATTGCGGTATCGGTGATTAGTATTCCATTGCTGATCATCCAGTTAACGCTGGCCTGGGCTGCTGCGCTGATATTACCGCTGACAACACCATCGATGATGGCAGACTTCAGCGCCGTAGGTGGTTTGCTGCTGCTAGCAACCGGCTTACGCATCTGCGGCATTAAACTATTTCCGGTGGTCAACATGCTTCCAGCACTACTTCTGGCAATGCCTCTTTCCGCCGCCTGGAGCGCCTGGTTTGTCTGATGATGCGTGTAGTAACGGCAAAGTGATGATAGATTGTGCAGTCTGCTATAAATTGAAGAAATTTAATTGACGAGACGAGGCGAATCAGGTTTAATGCGCCCCGTTGCCCGGATAGCTCAGTCGGTAGAGCAGGGGATTGAAAATCCCCGTGTCCTTGGTTCGATTCCGAGTCCGGGCACCACTATTCATAAGGCCTCGCTGAAAAGCGGGGCTTTTTCTTTTTCTGGCTACGGTAAATTTCTGGCCGTTGCTACACGTAATTTGCGTGCTGTATTTCTCGCCATTTTCGACGATGTTTGTTGCTTTATACACACCAATACATGCAGGCGCTCACAGTGATATTCTGTTAATTATCACTCCCTGACGTTCCCCCTGATTGTGCGGCAATCGGCTCGCCACCAGCGGCATTCTCATTTTTTACAGACGTCAACATTTTCCTTATTAATCCATTAAATCGTCGTGACCGTTACGGCTGTTTAGGTGCCAAAGCTGAAAGTTCTGCTTTGAGTTCTGCACTTAATGCCGGGTCCAGCAAAATGTTTTCCAGTTCTTTACGGAACGTCTGGTTATCCAGAAGGTTCGCTTTTAAATCACGAAGTAAATTACGCATGGAAAGCATGGCTTTTAGCTGAGGTATTTGTCGGGATACCTGTTCCGGGGAGAAATCCTTTATGCTCTGAAATGTCAACCTGATGCTGTCTTCGCTACCGTCATCAGCAAGTGTGTTATTAACGATAAGATTTACTTTTGGGGAATAGTCTGAAAGGACTGCATCAAAATTATTTTTGTTAAGATTAACTTTTTTACGCTCAGATAATGGCGCGGATTCCTGACCATTACTAAAATCACCCGCAACCAGTAACTTCAGGGGTAATTCTGTTTTTTTACTCGCCCCCCCTGTATGCAGTTCTAATTTCAGATTAATACGGGCCTTTGGTATCTCCCGCTGGAAACTGTCACTCATAATCCCCTCACGTAATTCAGTTAAAGTCAAATTAATCATAATACTTATTTAACCGGATACTAAGGCAATGGCGAAATCAAAAAAAACAATACAGATCAATACATTGAGAATAAAAACAATGGGAATGTTGCCAGACAATAAAAATAAGCACAGCGATATCAAGCAATTAAAAACGTCTTTATAAATATTCCTAATTGTATTTTTATTATGTGCTTTTATTTTTTCATTACCCGCACAACCTGTTAACAGACAGACGGTACATCGTGCGAAACGTTGACTTACCTGGCTTCATACTACTGGCAAAGTTATTCTGATAGCCCCGCTTACTTTGCCTTACTGATTCATAAGCATTCACCGCCATCCTTATCCAACACTCAGACCATCCCAGTTTCTACAGGCCTCACCATTGGCGGAAGAGATTTTATTTTAGGTAAGCGCAAATTTGCATTACAGCATATTCAGGCCTACACCCGAATAGCCTGATTAACCATAAAATATTGACGCAGCGCAGCATATTGACTATTCCTTGAACTTATATTCATACATTGTAATAGCACAGTAAATGTAGGATCTTATGCATAACGGAGTATTTATGACTTTTAAGCGTTTGGTTGTTATTACCGCTATATCCTGTATGTATACCGGATTTGCATTTGCAACGAATGTCTCGTTGAATCCTGCCCAGGTAGAACATCTGAATAACGTCATTCATCGTGAGGTAAAAGGGAAGAATGACCGTAATTTTGCCTATACAAACTGGACTGAAGCTCAACGCGTAGCCGAATTTATTTGCCGACCGCTGGCACTGAAAGAACTACAGAAGCAGTACACCGACGTAGATAAGGTTATTCTCGATCAGGGAAAACATAATATGCAGCGCCTGGTCTCACCTGCGCTCCTGACGGGCAATGGTCAGTACCGTCGGGGGATTAACTGGACGACTTTTCACTACGCATGTGAACTGTCAGTGAAAACCGGAGAGGCTATAGGGTTCAGATTGTTGAACAACAAAACCCTGACCATGGCTCCGGGACCCGTTATTCGTCCCGGGAGGCTAAGCCAGTGAAAAATATTCTTACCGCATTTCTCATCATCACTCTCCCGGCGTTCTCTGCCACGGCGGCCAGTTTTGATTGTCGGCAGTCCCACAGTGCGGATGAAAAAGCAATTTGTTCATCACATAGCCTGAATGATTTGGACGTGGAGTTGAGTGTTAAATATCAATTCCTTCATGGACTTTACGCGATGGGAGCCGCCGGGGAACTGCATGACTCACAGGTACTGTGGCTGGCTGAACGACGCCGGTGTGGTAGCGATACAACCTGCCTGAGAAAAGCATACAAACAGCGATTAAAAACTTTAAACCATCTTTATGACGCGATTAATAAACCACTCTGAATCTGAAGTGGACTGTTGGTTGCCGGAGGTGCCTTTCTGCGAGGCACCTCCTTACCCGCGAGTATGGCGCAAAAGGGCCTGATGTTTGTCTCTCCATCAGCCCTTTCACTGAGCAAAATGTACGCTACAAAAATGAAGGATGGCCGGACGGAAGTGCTCTCTGGCATATGTGCCACCGATTCATCACGTGATAATCCCAATAATTATTTTTTATTTGGTAATAGTTTCCTTGAAAATATATGTACCAATAAATGCAATCTGGTCTGTTTTAATTCCACTGCCACCTGCAGAAATAATCAACCAGAAAACAATCTTGATATTTAATAGTCACTAATAAAACTTTATCACTCCCTTCTGCTTTATATGGAAATTGTCAATTGCTTAACTATACATAGCTTAAATAGTTGAATGCGGAATATCACCACCATTACCGAGGTGTTTTATTTATAAATAACAGTGTCATGCGTCCCTTTTTTTACAATGAAACAATCAACCTCTGAATTGTTTTTTGATTCAATAGTTAAGCGCGAAACATTTTAATCATTGATAAAAATCCTAAACTCCTTGTTCATAATGTAGGGCTGTGTTAAATAGGTGAGCAAAATTTGGTTCCCCCTTCTCGCCTGTAATATTGCAGTATCTTCGCACTTCCATGAGACATTGCGACTTAATAAGAGGGTGATAAGTCCTGGATAAGAGCATGGACTAACCATATTTTTATATTTATTAAACAATTTGTTATAACCCATTGATTTAATATTAATAATTTATTATGGGTTCGGGTTTGTTGTGACTGTGGCACTATTTCCGTGCAAAGGAGCTGATATGTCTGAAAGACATTTACCTGATGACCAGAGCAGTACTATCGATCCATATTTAATTACCTCTGTTCGCCAGACTCTGGCAGAACAAGGCGCAGCATTACAAAACTTGTCTAAGCAACTGGATCCCGTACAGTACCAACGAGTCCTTAATTTGATAATGAACTGTAAAGGACACGTTATTCTTTCGGGAATGGGTAAATCAGGGCATGTTGGTCGTAAAATGTCAGCGACACTGGCCTCTACTGGTACGCCGAGTTTCTTTATTCATCCGGCAGAGGCTTTCCATGGCGATCTCGGTATGATTACGCCTTATGATCTCCTGATCCTTATTTCCGCCAGCGGTGAAACGGATGAAATTCTGAAGCTAGTCCCTTCACTGAAGAATTTTGGCAACCGAATTATCGCCATTACCAATAATGGAAATTCCACGCTGGCGAAAAATGCTGATGCCGTGCTGGAACTTCACATGGAGAATGAAACCTGCCCGAATAACCTTGCACCAACAACGTCCACCACGCTGACCATGGCGATCGGAGACGCGCTGGCTATTGCCATGATCCACCAGCGTAAATTTATGCCGAATGACTTCGCGCGTTATCACCCAGGCGGTTCATTAGGTCGTCGCCTGCTGACCCGTGTTGCTGATGTTATGCAGCATGATGTTCCTGCGGTGCACCTGGATGCGTCGTTTAAAACCGTGATTCAACGTATCACCAGCGGTTGCCAGGGTATGGTGATGGTAGAAGACGCAGAAGGCGAGCTGGCGGGTATTATCACCGACGGTGACCTGCGTCGCTTTATGGAAAAAGAGGATTCTCTGACATCCGCCACGGCTGCGCAGATGATGACGCGTGAACCACTGACTCTACCGGAAGAAACCATGATCATCGAAGCGGAAGAAAAGATGCAAAAGCATCGAGTCTCAACGTTATTGGTGACCAACAAGGCGAACAAAGTCACTGGTCTTGTACGAATTTTCGACTAATGAAGCAACGGGAGGCGAGAGGCCAGCCCCCTCGCCTCCACTGAAACTCTGATAATCGTTACATGTTGATAAAATTGAAGTCTGCCGTATCCTGGATGCGTGCTCGTCTGTCTGCCATCTCACTGACAGATATCCAAAAACACCTGGCGAAAATCATCATTCTGGCACCGATGGCTGTGCTACTGATCTATCTGGCTATCTTCAGCCAGCCTCGTTATATGAGCGAGTCGAAAGTCGCCATTAAACGCTCGGATGATTTAAATAGCGGCAGCCTGAATTTTGGTCTGCTTCTGGGTGCCTCTAACCCCAGTTCCGCGGAAGATGCGTTGTATCTGAAAGAGTATATCAACTCGCCGGATATGCTGGCGGCGCTGGATAAGCAACTGAATTTTCGTGAAGCATTTAGCCACAGCGGGCTCGATTTTCTTAATCATCTTAGCAAGGATGAAACCGCAGAAGGCTTCCTGAAGTACTACAAGGACCGTATCAACGTTTCGTATGACGATAAAACCGGATTGCTGAATATTCAGACACAGGGCTTTAGCCCGGAGTTTGCGCTTAAATTTAACCAGACCGTGTTGAAAGAGTCAGAACGCTTTATCAATGAGATGTCGCATCGCATTGCGCGTGATCAACTTGCCTTTGCAGAAAGCGAGATGGAAAAAGCGCGCCAGCGTCTGGATGCCAGCAAAGCGGAACTGCTCTCTTATCAGGACAGCAATAACGTCCTGGATCCACAAGCCCAGGCTCAGGCGGCGAGCACGTTAGTAAATACGCTGATGGCTCAGAAGATCCAGATGGAAGCAGATCTGCGTAACTTGCTGACATATCTGCGTGAAGACGCCCCCCAAGTGGTGAGCGCGCGTAACGCGATTCAGTCATTGCAGGCACAAATCGATGAAGAAAAAAGCAAAATCACAGCGCCACAGGGTGACAAGCTAAACCGTATGGCGGTGGATTTTGAAGAAATCAAATCAAAAGTAGAGTTCAACACCGAGCTGTACAAACTGACCCTGACCTCCATTGAAAAGACCCGTGTAGAAGCGGCTCGTAAGCTCAAGGTGCTGTCTGTGATCAGTTCGCCACAGTTGCCGCAGGAATCGTCTTTCCCAAACATCCCTTATTTGATCGCCTGTTGGTTACTGGTGTGCTGCCTGCTGTTCGGCACCCTGAAACTGTTGCTGGCTGTTATTGAAGATCACCGAGATTAACGCTGTCGCTGAATGAGTTTGTGATGAAATTATTTAAATCAATTTTACTGATTGCCGCCTGTCACGCGGCGCAGGCCAGCGCGGCCATTGATATTAACGCTGACTCAAACCTTACGGGGGCAGCACCACTGCCCGGTATTCTGAGTGGGCAGCAGTCGGATACACAAAACATGAGCGGCTTCGACAACACCCCACCGCCAGCACAGCCGGTGGTGATGAGTCGTATGTTTGGTGCTCAACTTTTCAACGGCACCAGCGCGGATAGCGGTGCAACGGTAGGATTCAATCCTGACTATATCCTTAATCCGGGCGATAGCGTTCAGGTCCGTTTATGGGGTGCGTTCACCTTTGATGGTGCGTTACAGATTGATCCCAAAGGCAATATTTTCCTGCCGAACGTTGGTCCGGTGAAAGTTGCTGGGGTTAGCAATAGCCAGTTGAACGCCCTGGTTACATCAAAAGTAAAGGAAGTGTACCAGTCCAACGTCAACGTCTACGCCTCCTTATTACAGGCGCAGCCAGTAAAAGTGTACGTTACCGGCTTTGTACGTAATCCTGGTCTGTACGGCGGCGTGACGTCCGACTCTTTACTGAATTATCTGATCAAGGCTGGCGGCGTAGATCCGGAACGCGGGAGCTACGTTGATATTGTGGTCAAGCGCGGCAACCGCGTGCGCTCCAACGTCAACCTGTATGACTTCCTGCTAAACGGAAAACTGGGGCTTTCGCAGTTCGCCGATGGTGACACCATCATCGTTGGGCCTCGTCAACATACGTTCAGCGTTCAGGGCGATGTCTTTAACAGCTACGACTTTGAGTTCCGCGAAAGCAGCATTCCTGTAACAGAAGCGTTGAGCTGGGCACGCCCTAAGCCTGGCGCAACTCACATTACGATTATGCGTAAACAGGGGCTGCAAAAACGTAGCGAATACTATCCGATCAGTTCTGCGCCAGGCCGTATGTTGCAGAACGGTGATACCTTAATCGTGAGCACTGACCGCTATGCCGGCACCATTCAGGTACGAGTTGAAGGCGCGCATTCCGGCGAACATGCCATGGTGCTGCCTTATGGTTCCACAATGCGTGCGGTTCTGGAAAAAATCCGTCCGAACAGCATGTCGCAGATGAACGCGGTTCAGCTTTATCGCCCATCAGTAGCTCAGCGTCAGAAAGAGATGCTGAATCTCTCGCTGCAAAAACTGGAGGAAGCGTCACTTTCTGCCCAGTCCTCCACCAAAGAAGAAGCCAGCCTGCGTATGCAGGAAGCGCAACTGATCAGCCGCTTTGTGGCAAAAGCACGTACTGTGGTCCCGAAAGGCGAAGTGATCCTCAACGAGTCCAATATTGATTCTGTTCTGCTTGAAGATGGCGACGTCATCAATATTCCAGAGAAAACGTCGCTGGTTATGGTTCATGGCGAGGTGCTGTTCCCGAACGCGGTGAGCTGGCAGAAGGGGATGACCACCGAGGATTACATCGAGAAATGTGGTGGCCTGACGCAGAAATCGGGTAACGCCAGAATTATCGTCATTCGTCAGAACGGCGCTGCCGTCAACGCGGAAGATGTGGATTCACTCAAGCCGGGCGATGAGATTATGGTTCTGCCGAAATATGAATCGAAAAACATTGAAGTTACTCGCGGTATTTCCACCATCCTTTACCAGTTGGCGGTGGGTGCAAAAGTGATTCTGTCTTTGTAAGGAGTTGAAATGAGCAAAGCAGTTATTGTCATTCCGGCTCGTTATGGTTCATCGCGCCTGCCGGGTAAGCCGCTACTCGATATTGTCGGCAAACCGATGATCCAGCATGTTTACGAGCGTGCGTTACAGGTGGCGGGCGTTGCAGAAGTTTGGGTGGCAACAGACGACCCGCGCGTTGAACAGGCCGTGCAGGCGTTCGGCGGGAAAGCCATCATGACGCGCAACGATCATGAATCCGGCACCGATCGGCTGGTCGAGGTAATGCATACGGTGGAAGCAGATATCTACATTAACTTGCAGGGCGATGAACCAATGATTCGTCCGCGGGATGTAGAAACACTGTTACAAGGAATGCGTGACGATCCCGCGTTGCCGGTGGCAACACTATGCCACGCGATTTCTGCCGAAGAAGCGACAGAGCCAAGCACAGTAAAAGTGGTTGTGAATACCCGCCAGGATGCGCTTTATTTCAGCCGCTCACCGATCCCGTATCCGCGTAATGCTGAAAAAGCGCGTTACCTGAAACACGTCGGTATTTACGCTTATCGTCGCGATGTGCTGCAAAACTACAGCCAGTTGCCGGAGTCCATGCTGGAGCAGGCGGAATCACTGGAGCAGCTACGGTTGATGAACGCGGGGATCAACATTCGCACGTTTGAAGTTGCCGCAACAGGTCCGGGCGTCGACACCCCAGCATGCCTGGAAAAAGTGCGCGCCCTGATGGCACAGGAACTGGCTGAAAACGCATGATTGGCATTTTCTCGTCCGGTATCTGGCGTATTCCGCATCTGGAGAAATTTCTGGCGCAACCGTGCCAGAAACTTTCTCTGCTGCGCCCTGTTCCGCAAGAAGTTGATGCTATCGCCGTGTGGGGACATCGTCCCAGCGCGGCGAAACCAGTCGCCATCGCCAAAGCAGCGGGAAAACCCGTCATTCGTCTGGAAGATGGATTTGTGCGTTCGCTGGATCTTGGCGTCAATGGCGAGCCGCCGCTTTCTCTGGTGGTGGATGATTGTGGCATTTACTACGATGCCAGCAAGCCTTCAGCACTGGAGAAACTGGTACAGGATAAAGCCGGAAATACAGCTCTGATAAGCCAGGCCAGAGAAGCGATGCACACCATCGTGACCGATGATTTGTCGAAATATAATCTGGCGCCTGCGTTTGTGGCTGATGAGTCAGAACATTCAGACATCGTTCTGGTTGTCGATCAGACATTTAATGATATGTCAGTGACGTATGGTAATGCGGGTCAGCATGAGTTTGCCGCCATGCTGGAGGCCGCGATTGCGGAAAATCCTCAAGCGACAATTTGGGTGAAGGTGCACCCAGATGTACTGGAAGGAAAGAAAACAGGTTATTTCGCTGATCTGCGCGCCACGCAACGAGTACGTTTAATTGCCGAGAATGTCAGCCCGCAGTCGCTGTTGCGACACGTTTCCCGAGTTTACGTCGTGACCTCCCAGTACGGCTTTGAAGCCTTGCTGGCAGGAAAACCGGTGACATGCTTCGGCCAGCCCTGGTATGCAGGCTGGGGCTTAACGGACGATCGTCATCCGCAGTCGGCGTTGTTATCTGCCCGACGCGGTTCAGCCACACTGGAAGAACTTTTTGCCGCTGCATACCTGCGTTACTGTCGCTATATCGATCCGCAAACGGGAGCAGTAAGCGATCTGTTTACCGTGCTGCAATGGCTGCAATTACAACGCCGACATCTGCAACAGCGTAATGGCTATTTATGGGCGCCAGGCTTAACGCTGTGGAAGTCAGCGATCCTGAAACCTTTCTTGCGTACCGCGACAAACCGGCTGAGTTTTTCACGTCGCAGCCCTGCGGCGACCGCTTGCGTGGTATGGGGTGTAAAGGGAGAGCAGCAATGGCGAGCCGAAGCGCAGCGAAAATCACTGCCGTTATGGCGAATGGAAGATGGTTTTCTGCGTTCATCCGGACTTGGCTCTGACCTGCTGCCACCGCTATCGCTGGTGCTGGATAAACGCGGGATCTACTATGACACCACGCGCCCCAGCGACCTGGAAGTGCTGCTGAATCATAGCCAGCTAACGCTGGCGCAGCAGATGCGAGCTGAAAAATTACGCCAGCGACTGGTTGAAAGCAAACTGAGCAAGTACAACCTGGGAGCCGATTTCTCTCTACCAGACGAAGCTAAAGGTAAAAAAGTTATCCTGGTGCCGGGTCAAGTAGAGGACGATGCCTCTATTAAAACAGGCACTGTCTCGATTAAGAGCAACCTTGAGCTATTACGCACAGTACGCGAGCGTAATCCGCACGCCTACATTATTTATAAACCGCACCCGGATGTACTGGTGGGGAATCGCAAGGGCGATATTCCGGCAGAACTGGCTGCTGAACTAGCTGATTATCAGGCACTGGACGCAGATATTATTCAATGCATTCAGCGCGCAGATGAAGTGCACACCATGACGTCGCTGTCGGGATTTGAAGCGTTATTACATGGTAAGCACGTACATTGTTACGGCCTGCCCTTCTATGCCGGTTGGGGTTTAACCGTCGATGAACATCGCTGCCCGCGTCGCGAACGAAAATTAACGTTAGCGGATCTGCTATATCAGGCGCTGATTGTTTATCCAACCTATATCCACCCAACACGGCTACAACCTATTGCGGTTGAAGAAGCGGCGGAATATTTGATCCAGACGCCGCGCAAGCCGATGTTTATTACCCGAAAAAAAGCGGGGCGAGTAATACGCTATTACCGAAAATTAATTATGTTCTGCAAGGTCAGATTTGGCTAAACAATTTCATGGTTGACTATTACACAAATCATTTATGCAAGGTAATGCACTAACCGTTTTATTATCCGGTAAAAAATATCTGCTATTGCAGGGGCCAATGGGACCCTTTTTCAGTGATGTTGCCGAGTGGCTAGAGTCATTAGGTCGTAACGCTGTGAATGTAGTATTCAACGGCGGGGATCTTTTTTACTGCCGTCATCGACAATACCTGGCTTACTACCAGACACCGAAAGAGTTTCCCGGTTGGCTGCGAGATCTTCACCGACAATATGACTTTGATACCATTCTCTGCTTTGGTGACTGCCGCCCATTGCACAAAGAAGCAAAACGGTGGGCAAAATCGAAAGGGATCCGCTTTCTGGCATTTGAAGAAGGATACTTACGCCCGCAATTTATTACCGTTGAAGAAGGCGGAGTAAACGCATATTCATCGCTACCGCGCGATCCAGATTTTTATCGTAAGTTACCAGATATGCCTGCGCCGCACGTTAAGAACTTAAAACCTTCAACGATGAAACGTATAGGCCATGCGATGTGGTATTACCTGATGGGCTGGCACTACCACCATGAGTTCCCTCGCTACCGCCACCACAAATCGTTTTCCCCCTGGTATGAGGCTCGTTGCTGGGTTCGTGCGTACTGGCGCAAACAACTTTACAAGGTAACACAGCGTAAGGTATTGCCGAGGTTAATGAACGAGCTGGATCAACGTTATTATCTTGCCGTTTTGCAGGTATATAACGATAGCCAGATTCGTAACCACAGCAATTATAACGATGTGCGTGACTATATTAATGAAGTCATGTACTCATTTTCGCGTAAAGCGCCGAAAGAAAGTTATTTGGTGATCAAACATCATCCGATGGATCGTGGCCACAGACTCTATCGACCATTAATTAAGCGGTTGAGTAAGGAATATGGCTTAGGTGAGCGAGTCATTTATGTGCACGATCTCCCGATGCCGGAACTATTACGCCACGCAAAAGCGGTGGTGACGATTAACAGTACGGCGGGGATCTCTGCGCTAATTCATAACAAACCGCTCAAAGTGATGGGCAATGCCCTGTACGACATCAAAGGATTGACGTATCAAGGGCATTTGCACCAGTTCTGGCAGGCCGATTTTAAACCGGATATGAAACTGTTTAAGAAGTTTCGGGGGTATTTATTGATGAAGACGCAGGTTAATGGGGTTTATTATGGGGAGTCACAGTTACACTGTGATACGATTACATTAGAAATCAACCCCATGTTGAAAAATAAATAAATTTTGATATAAAATAACCAAAAATAGATTTTATACAAGTGATAAAGCATTAGCTTCTTACAAGCTACCTCACTTTTTATTAGTGTGTGGTTACATATTAAACTTGGAGTTATCTGTAAGCCTGAATGATAGAATTCACAAATCAATATAATTCAATTAATAGAATCAAATGAAACATTCAATATCGGATTATTAACAGAATGTTTCACTAATATTACATTAATTGGGCTATCTCAAACTAAAAATTTTATTGCCAAATCTATAAGTGTATCTGTAAAGAAAAGGCAAACTAATACCAGACGAAGTATTTATCTATCTACTCTGGTTTGTCTCATATAGTACGTCTGAGTGAGCATGCTGGTAGCTAGAGCCAGGGGCGGTAGCGTACCAAAATACATTAAGGTTATATCTCAAATGTCGAGAAGAAGTGGTTTTGAAGTTCAAATAGCGGCGGTGAAAGCTTTGTTTCTTCGTGAAATTAAGACTCGCTTTGGTAAATATCGTCTGGGGTATTTATGGGCACTCCTCGAACCAACAGCACATTTGATGATCTTGATTGGTATATTTGGATATATTATGCATAGAACCATGCCAGATATCTCGTTCCCAGTGTTTCTTCTAAACGGCCTTATCCCTTATTTTCTTTTTAGCAATATAGCAGTCCGCTCTATTGGAGCAATAAACTCCAATCAGGGATTATTTAATTACAGGCCTGTAAAGCCTATTGACACCATAATTTCACGAACTCTTCTTGAAACATTAATATATAGTGGTGTTTACATAATCCTCATGTCAATTGTAGGTCTACTTGGGGAAGAGTTTTCATTTTCAAACATCATTATGCTCACTGCAACTTGGGGATTACTTGTTATATTTTCTCTTGGAGTAGGTTTAATTTTCATGGTGTTAGGTAAAACTTTCCCAGAAACGGAAAAGTTTTTACCGATAATGATTAAACCTCTTTATTTCATATCTTGTATAATGTTTCCTCTTCATTCTATCCCTAAAATATACTGGGGGTATTTATTATGGAATCCTTTAGTACATGTTGTAGAGTTAAGTCGTCAATCTGTTGTACCTGGATATATAAGCGAAGGTGTTAGTGTTAATTATCTGGCTTTTTTTTCTTTAGTAGTGTTTTTCGCAGGACTTTGCCTGTATCGTTTCAAAGAGGAGGCTATGTTAACCTCATGATACGTATTGAGAATCTCACAAAATCATACCGTACACCTAAAGGAAGACATTATGTTTTTAAAGATTTAAATATTGAATTACCCACAGGAAAAAGTGTTGCTTTAGTTGGACGTAATGGTGCTGGTAAATCAACATTGCTTCGAATGATAGGTGGTATAGATCGACCAGATAAGGGGAGAATACTTACTGATCAAACCATTTCATGGCCAGTAGGTTTAGCTGGTGGGTTTCAAGGCAGTCTGACAGGGCGTGAAAATGTTAAATTTGTTGCAAGACTTTATGCTAAAAAAGATGAGCTACAAGATAAGGTTTCATTTGTAGAGGAATTTTCCGAACTTGGGAAATACTTTGATATGCCAATAAAAACATATTCTTCTGGCATGCGTTCTCGATTAGGTTTTGGACTCAGCATGGCATTTGATTTTGATTATTATCTTGTTGATGAAGTTATGGCTGTAGGTGACGCCAAATTTAAAGAGAAATGTTTTTCCTTATTCAGTGAGAAACATAAAACATCAAATTTTTTAATAGTATCTCATAGTCTTAATCTATTAAAAGAATATTGTGATGTAGCAATATATATTGGGAAAAATAATAGCTCTGTCTATTATGAGGATGTATCTATTGCTATAGAACAATACATGCACGACGAAAAAGCGTGTTAAAAACATCATAAATATATTGATTAATCATTGATAACTATCCTTTGTGAGGAAATATTATGAAAGCATTGATATGGAATTCTCCGTGGTTTGCACAAGGTGATTTATTATTTTATAAGAATTGCTTTGTGAAACATTTACTACCTCAAGCAAATCTTTTAAATAGTATTGGTTATGATGTTGATGTAATAACACATGATTTGATTTTAGATACAACATCTAACTTAAATAGAGATATAAACGTTATCAACCTTAAATTAGAAAACATCATAGATATTGTAGGTGTTTTATCTGACCCTTCAAAAGAGCTTTATGATAATCCCAACGGCCCATTATCAATAAAAATTGCTAATAAACTCAAAGAAGTACTCTCAGCTTATTACGATGTAATATTTTTATGGGAGACCCCAGTACCATTTCTTGAAAATTTATTCCCAGAAGCTTTAATCATTCATCAAATGCCAGGGGCTTTTTGCCGTGCACCTTATCCTCATATGGTGACATTTGATCCCGTAGGGCTATATAAACATGGATCATTATATAAATATTTTGAATCAATTATTACTGATGATACAGTTCATAATTCAGAATCTGTAAACAACTTCAGCGAAGCAGTAAAAGATGCAATTAATGCTATTACCCCTTTTAATTATAGTGACCTAGATCACAGAGAAGAATATAACGAGTTAATATTATTACCTCTACAGACTAGCGGACATTATGCTTTTTTGTCTGATACTCCATATATATCACAATCAGATTTTTTAGTAGACGTATTGAATAATACCCCGTCTAAATCCGGCATTGTTGTTACTCAATACGTAACACCAAAAGTAAAAGACACAATATTAACCCCTGAAGCACTTAACGTTATTAGAACAAAGTGGCCAAATATAATATTCAATGAGAAATTTGATAAAATAAATAGCGTATCTCAGTATCTGCTACCATTTGTAGATAAAATAGTAAGTTGTTCTTCCTCCTTAGCAATACAAGCTTTAGTATGGCAGAAAGATATTTATGTCCCTCATGATACATTTATTAAAAAATTAAGCAGTGATTATTTAAAAAGATATAATATTGAACAAAAAAAAATTTATTCCTCTGTACTTAATTTTATTATTAATAAACAACAACCGCTTGCAAGTAAAATTTTAAAAGATGGTGATTTCCTGAGAGCATTATTAGATGAAATGATCAAAAGAAAGAAATCGGGAAAAAAAGGAATAGATCTATTTGTAGACTTTAATACTATCGATCCAAACTATTCATCTGATTTACTTAACCAATTCAATATTTCTCGTGCAGAAAAAGATGTAAGAAAAACTGATGAATTAATGGCATTACAAAATGCAGATGCCTTAAAACTTGAAAGGATTGTTAAGCGAGAAGAATTAGAGCATATTACTTTCGATGTTTTTGACACATTAATAAATCGACCTGTTGAAACACCTGCAGACGTTTATAAATTCCTTGAAACCATTGCATTAAAAATAAGCAATGGTTTAACTGAGGATTTTTACAGAGCTCGTCTTACAGCAGAAGTCGAAACAAGAAATAATAGTCAAAAAGGCGAGATAACCCTTGATGATATCTATTCAGCGTTGCAAGAGCACTATCAATTAACGGATGATATCAAAGATAAAATCATGCATGCTGAGATTGAATTGGAAATTTCTTTAATCGAAGCAAGACCTGCAGGTAAACGTCTTTGGGAAGCTGCGAAAAGAACTGGTAGGCCAATATCGATTATCTCAGATATGTATTTGCCTGAGTTTGCAATAGAACGAATGTTAACTAAAGCTGGCTATTCTGGTTATGATAAATTATTTGTCTCAAGCACATATGGTGTTCGTAAAAAAGAAGGAGGGTTATTTGATGTAGTACTTGATGAACTAGGCATTCCTCCAGAAAAAATTATACATATTGGTGATAATGTAGCAGCTGATATCAAAATGCCAAGATCAAAAGGAATGCTTTCATTTCGCATTGTTCGAGCATTAGATAGAATGCGAAATAACAAGCATTATTACAATATATTTTCTCCTAAAAAAGGAGTCGGAGAAAAACCCCGAAGTATAATAGCTGGGTTAATTGCTGCAAAACTTTTTGATAATCCTCTTGGAGACTTAGGAGAAAATACACTTTTCTTAGGTAAACCTTATAATTTAGGGTATGCAGCATTAGGTCCAATGCTATCATCTTTTGTTCAATGGATTATTCGACAATCAAAAAATGATGGATTACAACGTATCTATTTTTTATCTAGAGAGGGTTGGATACTTAAACAATTATATGATATTTATACTAAAGATGATAATGAAAGCATACCTAGTGTTTATTTATATTGTTCACGCAGGACCGTAAGAGTTGCCTCTATAAGAAGCATTAATGACATATTAAATGTTGCATCTCAACCTTTTTCATCTGGAGTAACTATCTCTCAACTTCTAAATTATCGTTTTGGTCTTGAGGAAAAATACATTACAGAAGAAAAACTAATTTCGGCTGGATTTAATACAGCTAATGATATTCTTGAATCAGATAATATTACAAAAATCAATTTTTCAAAACTTTGCCAGTCATTATCTCAGGAAATTATCGATCAAGCAACTTCTGAGCGAAATACCTACATCGAATACTTAAATCAGGTTGGTATATTTGATCATGATAATAGTGGTATTGTTGATATTGGTTGGAAAGCCAATATGCAAGGTTCATTAGGTGAACTCATCGACAAAAAATTTATAGGTTACTATTATGCCACTTTACAGGGTGCAGAAAAATGGTTAGACCAAGGTCACACCATTAAATCTTTTATTGGTGATTTCCTTTCTGTTGAATCAAAAAGTTGCGCTGTCAACAATAGACATCTAATTGAATTTCTGACCTGCCATACTGATCGAAGTCTCGTATGTATGACAAAAGATATCTCGGGAAAAATTATTAAACATTTCCGTGATGAACCTATGCATAGCAATAGAGTTAAATTAATTGACGAAATTCATGCAGGCATCACTAATTTCGCCCACGATATGAAAAATCGCTTTGGTGATATTGCTAACCAATCATATTGTGATTGGTCTCTAGGAGAAAAAGTTCTTGATAACTTCATTAAATCACCAACAAAAGAAGATGTTCTGTTTTTAGTTGGACAAGCATTTGAAGATTCATTTGGTGGTGTCAGCAAAAAATACGTAATAGCAAAAAAACCAAACCAAATTTCAGTTTTTAATAAAGGTGCCGACATCTATTTTTTAGCAGAAAAAAAGAAAGCCGTTAAAAAAGATAAGAACGTCCCCCATATAGAAAAAACTACTATTGCAAACAATCCAACTAAAACCACTGCACATACAAATAGCACAAAGAATATTAAAAATGTAATTACTTCTGTGCCAAAAATTTACTTAAATATAGAGAAAGCAACTTTAAAATTATTCTCAAATCCTAAAAAATATAATAAATACACGAAAGATAGAGATGCATTTTTCTTAGATTCGAGAAAAAAACTCCTTACTAAATGGTATAAGTTAACAACAAGACAGATAAATATGTAAAGAGGGTTTACATATGCAACTTCATGATAATGGCAATAACAATGTAATACGTTTTGGGGAGGGAGATGCCCCATTAGTTAGAGGGAAATTCAATATTACGATTAATGGTTCAAACAATAAAATTGTTTTTTCTACTGGGTTAACAATAAAGAAATTAATCATCGATATAAATGGCAATAATAATACCATTTTAATTGGTAAAAACTGTGTCCTCTCATGTAGCATTTCAGCAAAATCTAACCAAAATAAAATTAACATCGGAAAATTCACAACAATTGGGGGGGCTAGAATTGAATGTGAATATGGTACAGAAATTACGATAGGTGAGGACTGCATGTTTTCACGTGATATTGTAATTCGCTCTGGGGATAGTCATTCAATAATTGATTTAACTACAGGAGAGCGAATAAATAAAGCCAAAAGTGTAATCATTGGAAAGCATGTCTGGATGGGGTATGGAGTGAATATTGGAAAGGGAGCTGTTATAAAGCAGAATACAATTGTCGGCATGGGATCATATGTAAATAAAGAATTTACGAGAGGAAATGTAATATTAGCTGGCACACCTGCAAAAATAGTTAAAGAGAATGTTATTTGGGATAGACGCAGCCTTGGCAAGGATATACCAAAGAGCCACATTGATGCGTTGAAAAGTAACTATATGTTTACTAGGACTGATTAGGAATCATATTTTACCTTGAGCGGCGCTATATAATTATTATGGTATGATAAAACGTTTCATTATTATTGTTTTTATCTCACTACTATGAGGTGACATTAATTATTCTAAAAATACTTGTATCTTTTACTGTATTTTAAAGTTATCAAGATGATAACTGCCATGTAGTTTTTAAAAGTACTTATTTATTTCGACTAGACTACTAAAAACGCTCACTTTATATGGTTTATAAAGTGAGCGTTACATTTCTAGTTCCTAATTTTATTATTTTTATATTATCAATAATCATCATCCATGTCCTGCATACGAGACCTGACCACTAAGACAGCAAATATAACAACGATAATCAGGAGGCTGATAATCCACCACAAAACACGCACCACGCAACTGTAACCAAGGTGACTTATTACAACCTGAATATCATCCCATGTAAATACTTTCCCTTATATATGATCGAAAAAATGCACTTTACCGAAAAATCACCTCACGTTGTATGTACTGTCACATAGAATTCTTTGCCTACGCAAGACCTCTCTAAAGAGGTCTTGAATAAGAAAACATAACTTTTTCTGATGTGATTGTTTGTTGATTATTTTGACATATAAAAAATCACCCATCCAATCATTGCAATATCAATCAGTTATATGATGTTTATTTATCAATCATCTTAATAAAAATTTATGCTGTAGCTCCATATTTCATTTATATATGCACTTTATCTGACTTTAATATAATAAGGAACATATCAAGGCTAAAGTAATAGCTAATGAATCTTGATAAAACATTTAATATCACGAATGTTTATAGTTTTTAGCCCCTACCCCCGCCCAAACTCCAACCGCTGCACATTTACCATTCCTGGCTTCTCACCTGCACTGACATCAATTTGTGTCACCCGCAGCGCATACTTTTCATCCAGCGCGTTTAACCAGTTCAGCAGGTCATTAAACACCACAGGATCTATCCAGACCTGGATATTCTCCCCACGCTCGGCTATCCGCTTGATGATCACAGAATGCGCGGAAGCGCTGTCACTGATAACCCGCGATACCTGTGCAGGCGTTGTCGTGGCGGATTTTCGCGCTGCGATAATATCCGGTGCGGCGCGTTTCAGTCGGGTGTTCATCACCTCCAGTTGCTGCAACATCGTCTCCTGTTGCTCTATCCGTTCGCTCAACGGCTGCCAGATGAGGACGTAATATCCGGCGCTAAACAGGAACGCCGCCGCGGCCAGTAACATGCCCTTTTCGCGCGGCGAACGCCCCGCCAGGTGTTGTGCCAGCCAGTGTTCGCCACGGCTTAACTGGCGCTCACGCCATTGCTGAAAATAGTGAATCAATTTATCGCGTAACATGTTATTTCCTCCGCAACGTTACGCCGCCGGAAACCGTATCACCCTCTTTCTGTAACGCGTCCTGTTGCACAACATAATCTGCCGCCAGTGCGCTACGCAGTTTGTCGAAACTGGCAAAGCTCGCTGCCCGCAACTGAAGGTGGAGCGTCTGGCGTTTTTGATCAAAGGTGAAACCACGCATCTCAATGTCGGAAAGTGACGCCGATTTCAGGGTGCTGGCGATCGCTGACAACTCGGCAAGTAGCCTGGTATCGTCAGTCTGTGGGCGATATTTTTTCATCGCCATCGTCACCTGAGAGCGCAAATTCACAATCCGCTTCTGCTCCGGGAACAACGTTAAGAACTGTTTCTCTGCCTGGGCGCGGCTTTGCGCCACCTGTTCGCTGACGCTCCATAATGTCACGCCCCGTTCCACTGCCAGCGCAACCAGAATCAACAATACAGGCAGAACCATCACCCGCCAGCGCGCCCACTGTTTTCGGTAGCTGACGCGAGGTTGCCACTGCCCTGTCAGCAGGTTCCCTTCTGGTTCACCGCAGGTGGTAATAGCGGGCAGAGACGTGATCGTCAGGCGTCCGGCGTCTGCGCCAGCCCATGCAGATAGCTCTTCCGGTGCAATGCCGACCACGGTTAACGAAAGCGGTGATTCCTGCTCATTGAGCTGTGCGCGGAACATGACCGGAGCCAGCGCCCACCCGGCACTCCATCCCCGACATTCATCAATGCGGCAGATAACCCGTTGCGCATCGCCAGCCATAGAGCCACAAGGAATGGACATCCAGTCCGGCGCGACGGTAGCGCGGGTGATGCCGTTTGCCTGCAACCACTGCGCAATGTTGCGCATATGCTGTTGGTGAATCACTGCTACGGTTGCCAGTTGCTGGTCGATTTTCAACGGGGCGAAATGCAGTTCATCAATATCCTGGTTCAGCTCTTCTTCCAGTAAGGCGGGCAGAATAGTCGGTATCTGCTTACGGGGAACATCAGGCAGTTCAACCTGCCAGATGCTGATCCATTCGCCGGGAATGTAGAGCCGAATCGTATCAGTTTGCAGCCATTGCTGAAGCTGTTCGTCGGCAATGTCAGGCCAGATGCCGTGCTCAGCATCGACGGTACAGCGCTGCCAACGAATGGAGTCAGAGGCGCAAAGCGGGAAAAAAATCTCAAGCATGGAACTCACTCACTTTCTCCTGTCTGATGCCAGAGAACCGAAAAGTGTTGTGGCCCCATGCGGACAATTAACGAATTCATCGTCAGTTCAATCTCATTCACGGTGATATCTGAACGCAGCCAGAAGTAGTTGCTGTCCACGCTCAGGACGGTTTTTAGCTGTTTTTTTGTACGCTCATCGACGTCAGCGAGTAGCGGCTGTGCAAGAAACTGATCGACATCTTCCCAGCCCTTCGCCGGACGTTGTTGTAATAATGCTCGCGCCTGAACAGGGCTTAACCACGGGTCGAACAGCGCCTCAAGAATCACGCTTTGCGCGACCTCTAAGGTGTTGATGTTGATTTGTTGGTGGGTCATCGGTAGCGCACAGACCAGCGGTTTGAGTTTTTGATAAAGTCCGGCGTCCATTCCCTGCACCACACGCATTTCGCTGATATCCGCCAGCGGTTGATTCGCGGCGTAGAACGGCACCGAGCGGGCGAGATACTCACTGTCTTCACGACCCAGCCGCGTTTGCACGCTGCGATCTTCGTCAATAAACTCCCACAGACTTTCGGCTATCAGCTCAGCTCGATAAGCAGGCACATCGAGACGCGTGATCAAGGCAATCAACTGTTGCACCGCAAGCGGACGCGTCGCCGTCGTCGACTGTGCGAGAGCATTCAGATTAAAGCAGGCCTGTGCGTCACGCAGGGTGACGGCAATTTGCCCCTGCGGCAGTGGGAAAAAACGGGGGCCGGAAGCCCACGGCTGTGCCAGATGTACGCGTTGTTCATTTTTCAGGCTCAGGCTGAGCGCGCTCAGCGCCAGGCTTTCTGCACTGGCGCTGTACCACAGTGCCTGCTGGTACTCCTGCTGGCTGCGCGTTCGCCCAAGTTGTTGCTGCATCCGCCCGGAAAGTGTGATGGTTACCAGCATTATGACCGCCAGCAATACCAGCACCACGACCAGTGCCATTCCGCGTTTTGGTGGTGAGGTGATCATGATAATTGCGGCCCACGTAACAACCAGATGCGTTCAATCTCGCCCCATTGCGGCGAATGCAGAGTCATGCGCACCGCCACAGGGAGCGCCTGCCCTGACGACCAACTCGCCTGCCAGCGCGTGCCGTCGTAGAACTGCAAACGGAGCGAATCCGCCGGAATTAATTTTTGCGTTGTTGGCTTCACGCTGCCCGCTGCATCGGTCAGCGGCCAGGCTAACCGTTCAAGGTAACCGTCATGAATGCGGTAACCGACAGTGAGCAGATTACTGCGCGGCAGGCGCATCAACGGATTAACCACGCCGCCACGCACAAAGCGCATCCCTTCACTCTCAGACGCCAGCACGCCTGCACCCGCCAGTAACGCCGGTTCCCTCTGGCCCTGCTCGCCTCTTACCAGACGCGGCATCATTTGGGTCAGATCATGGGTCAGAAAACTCATCGTTTGCTGCATGAGGTTGAGTTTTTGATCGTGCTCCGCGACGGCGCTATTCACGCACGTGACACCGTTTGTCACCTGCTGCGCCATCAGTGCCAGTGAGGCAAAAATGGCAATTGCCACCAGCATTTCCAATAACGTAAAACCAGGGCGAATCCTTTTCACTGTTGGCCTCCCACGGCGCTAAACCAGGCGCGCCGTGACTGAACCACCGGCGAAAAGTCTTCGTGAAGGCTGACTTCAATATCCACCGCCTGGAGCAACGCGTTGCCTGTATTCAGTGGGATCGTTCGCCAGTACCAGCGGTTTCCTGCCATGTCGCTCTCGCCCTGATGCCTGACCGCCCGCTGTTCGCGGGTCATCAGGTAGAGCAGTGCGATCTGGTTTTCGGCCACCCAGCCAGCTACCGTTTTCTCCTCAAGAACCTGCTGATTGTTTAGCGCGCCGCTGGCGATCTGTAATACCGCCGTGGCAGCCAGCGCAAAAATCGCCAGTGCGATCATCACTTCCAGCAACGTAAATCCGCGCTTCATGGCACCCTCTCATCACATTGATTGAGGGATAACGCGCCATCGTGCGCCAGTTTTACCGCCCAACATGCGTTTTGCGCCGCCGAATAGAATCGCAGCGTAAACGGCGTGGCGGGTTCAAAAGGCGAAAAACGGATCTGCGGTGTCTTCTTTTTCGCCTCTTTTTGCAGCTCCAGTTCAATATCATGCAGCGTCAGGCGACGACGTTGCAGCTCCAGCGCATACTCCTTCTGCCAGATATCACTGCCGGGTTGTAACAGCATCTGCACCTGTTTCGGCACCGTAACCTGTGCCGATAACCGGGGCGCGGAAACGGGCAACCACTGCCCCTGGCGACGCTGCATAAACTGGTAGCCGGGCGGGTCGATTAGCACACCGAGTGTTTGCCCTTCGATCACTGCCTTGTCCTTAAACTGCGCAAAGCGAGTCAGAAAATCCTGCGCCGCTTTTTTCGCAGGCGATTCAGAATCGGTCGCAAAAGTCTGTACCACGCCTGCACTGGCAAGGCCGATCAGGAAAATCACCAGCATGATTTCCAGAAGAGTGAATCCGCGTCCAGGCACTGATTACTGAAACTCCTGTAAATTCCAGTTACCGATATCTGCGGCAGCCCCTTCTCCGTTTTCCTGACCATCCGCCCCTAAGGTGTAAACATCAAACATCCCTTTTTCACCCGGGCTGAGATACTGATAATCATTGCCCCACGGATCTTTTGGTAGCCGTTTAATGTACCCACCGGTACGGTAGTTGCGGGAATCTGCCATATTGGCCGGTTGCTGGATCAGCGCCTCAAGCCCCTGCTCGGTGGTTGGATAACGCCCGTTATCCAGTCGGTACATGTCCAGTGCGTTTTCCAGCGCCACGATATCGCTGATGGCTTTTTGCCTGTCCGCTTTCTCTTTGTTGCCCAGCAGGTTAGGCACCACCAGACTTGCCAGGACGCCAAGAATAACAATCACCACCATCACTTCCAGCAGGGTAAAACCTGCCCGTGGTTTTTGCGTGCGGGATAACGAATTCATGTGATAACTCCGTAAATTACATTCCAACCATATTGTTCAGTTGCAGCATCGGTTCGAGGATGGCGATGACGATAAACAGCACCACGCCCGCCATCATCACCACCAGCGCCGGTTCAAACAGCCCTAACGCCAGCCCCACCTGGGTATCAAACTCCCGTTCCTGGTTGACCGCGGCCTGTTCAAGCATGGTTTCCAGCTCGCCGCTCTGTTCACCAGAGGCGATCATGTACAACATCATCGGCGGGAACAGGCGCAGATCCGCCAGCGCGGCGCGCAGACTGCTTCCTTCGCGGACGCGATCTGCCGCCAGTAGCAGTTGCTGCTCGACATAGCGATTTGCCGACACGGCGGCAGCGGTCTGAATGCCTTCCAGCAGCGGAACACTGCTGGCGGTGAGGATGCTTAACGTGCGGGAAAAACGCGCCGTATTCAGCCCGCG
>OBUY01000224.1_pt1 | contig 28676 bp, 34 predicted proteins | sample 1475781 | NCBI WGS metagenome assembly OBUY01 (sample SAMEA2579912, study PRJEB22360) | human gut metagenome | biome: human gut; feature: human-associated habitat; material: faeces | place: Denmark | collected 2008/2010 | reverse complement strand
TGAAAGCTCTATTTTCAGGGTTTTATATTGCTATATGACTTGACTTTGCTTTTGTTTAGCTGTAGAATGGACGCGACAAAGAGGAGGGAGACCATCTTATGAAAAAATCACTCAAAGTTTTCGCTACATCAAAATGGTTTGACCTGTTTGGTGTGGCTTTAGTTGTCGGTATAGCGATTGCATCAGGCTACCTTAATTCACGATTAGACAAGTTTGTTGATTGGGGAGCATGGACCGCATTGGTTCCATTTGGACTCATTTCAGTTACTAACGTTGGGATTTCAATGTTGTCCACTCGTTTTACTGGTAAATTGAGTAAATGGGGGAATTATTACGGAATTGTCAATACAATCCTATCTGGTACCATTGATTATATCCTCGGAAATAAGGCTGCGATTATCACCTATCCCGTCACCTTTCTCATTTATACCTTTGCCATTAAGAAATGGGAAGCTTCACAAGAAGGTAGACCAAACAAGATGAGCCAAAAACAATTGAAATGGGCAGCCATCATCATTTCAGTTCTAGCCTTCCTATTTGCCTTTGCAACAAACTATATTGGCTACGGGGGCAAGATGAACCTCCTTGCTTATGTTACAACGATTGCATTTGGCCTTTCATTGATTGCAAATGCTTTGAATGCTCTTAAATTAACAACTCAATGGGAATTTTGGTTGGTTTACAATTTCGTTCAATTAACAAAAGCTAGTATCCAAGGAAATTTTGCCAATGTTGGAAAATACATCTTTTACATCATCAATGCTGTAGGTGCTCTATTCGTATGGAATGATAAAGAATAAAATAATGAATCGTTAACCTGTATCTTACTCAACTATCATATTTAATGGTTAGAACTAGATTTGACAAACAAAGGCTCTATCTTATCCGCTATATGCAGATAAGATGGAGCCTCTTTTTATTTATTTTTTGTATCAAGGATGATGGTTACTGGCCCATCATTGACCAGTTCCACCTGCATATCTGCTCCAAAGACTCCTGCCTCAACAGAAACTTCCTTGGCTAGTTCTTGATTAAATTCTTGATAGAAAGCTTCCGCCATATCTGGTTTGGCTGCACCTGTAAAGGCTGGACGATTGCCTTTTTTAGTATCGGCAAAAAGTGTAAACTGAGATACTGACAGAATCTCTCCTTGGATATCCTTGACAGAGAGATTCATCTTGCCCTCGTCATCTGAAAAGATACGCATATTGACAATCTTTCTCACAGCATAATCCAAATCTTCCTGCTGATCTTCAGGCCCAACTCCCACTAAGAGCAATAAACCTTGCTGGATTGCATTGTAGACCCAACCATCAATGGAAACCGAGGCACTTTTGACCCGTTGAATCACTAATTTCATTTTATTATCCTATTTTATAAATCTATCGAGCATTCACTGCTAACCTTCAAAGAAAATTGACATCAGACAAGGCAGCAAGAGGCAGGCAGTACTTTTCAGTACGGCAAGGCGAGCTAACGAAGCTATAAAAGAGTTCTGGCCACGTCCTACGTGCTTCAATGAAAATCGACATCAGACAAGGCAGTGAGACGCAGGCAGACTAGCTGAAAGGTAAAGGTTGTTCAGTTGCTTTTAGAGCAAGGCAGCGAGACGCAGGCAGTACTTCAGTACGGCAAGGCGAGCTAACGAAGCTATAAAAGATAACTGAGCAGCCGATTAGCCGTTGGTACGCTTAACAGAGTAAACCTCCGGCACACTCTTAATCTTATCCACAACCGTTGTCAACATGGACAGATTTGGAATCCCAAAGGAAATGTGGATATTGGCAAATTTCATATCTTTAGTTGGTTGGGCATTGACAGTTGAGACCATTTTTGCCGTATTGGACAAGACTTGCAGCACATCATTGAGAAGGCCTGTACGGTTGAGACCGTAGATATCAATGTGGGCAATGTAGTCTTTGGTTGTATTATTTTCTTCCCATTCGACGTCAATCAACCGTTGCTCGTAGTTGTCTTGAGCCCGGAGATTCATACAGTCTTGGCGGTGAATGGCAACACCACGACCTTTGGTAATGTAGCCGACAATTTCATCACCTGGAACTGGGTTACAGCATTTGGCGATCCGAATCAAGAGCCCCGATGCGCCTTGGATGACTACACCGCCTTCGTGGCGGACCTTCAAGGTGTCCTTTTTATTTTCAACCTTGACTTCACCACCTTTGACCAGCTCTTCTGCCTCTGCGCGTGCCTTGGCCCGCTCTTCTTCACGGCGTTCATCCTCCGTCAAGCGGTTAAAGATGGTAATCGCCCCGATCTCTCCAAACCCAATCGCCGCGAACAAGGCCTCTTCTGTCTTGTAACTGGATTTTTGTAGCACTTTGTCCATGTGCTTTTTGTCCATGAACTTATTAGCTACCAAGTCATGCTCGTGGAATTGGGCCATCAAGAGGTCACGGCCCCGGTTAATCGACAATTCCTTGTCTTGATTTTTAAAGAATTGACGGATCTTATTGCGCGCCTTGCTAGTTTTAACAAGGGTCAACCAGTCACGACTCGGACCAAAGGAGTTAGCATTGGTGATAATTTCCACCTGATCTCCCGTCCGAAGTTTGGTGTTCAGAGGCACCATCCGGCCGTTGACCTTGGCCCCAATCGCTTTTTCCCCAACCTTGGTGTGGATTTCATAGGCAAAATCGATCGGTCCGGAATCTTTCGGAAGAGAGCGCACAGTTCCATCTGGAGTAAAGACGTAAATCTCTTCTGCCAGGATGTCTTCTTTTACATTTTCTACGAATTCCTTGGCATCCCCTGACTGGTCTTGGAGTTCCATCATCTCCTTGATCCAGTTCATCCCAATAGCAGATTCCTTACTGTTGACTTGACCTTTGATGCCTTTTTTATAGGCCCAGTGAGCCGCAACCCCGTACTCAGCGACTTCATGCATTTCCTTGGTTCGGATCTGGAATTCAATCGGTCCTTTAGGGCCATATACAGTCGTATGGATAGACTGATAGCCATTGGCCTTCCGGTTGGCAATATAGTCCTTAAAACGCCCCGGCATTGGTTTCCAGAGTTCGTGGATGTAGCCCAGCATGGCATAGACATCACTTGGAGTATCCAGGATACAGCGGATGGCAATCAAATCATAGATTTCATCAAAGCGTTTCTTTTTATCCTGCATCTTGCGATAGATCGAATAGATATGCTTTGGTCGACCGTAGATTTTCCCATGTAAGTGGCGTTCTGCCGCATAGGTCTCAATCTTGTGGACAACCTCTTCGACCAACTCTTCTCGCTCGCGACGTTTTTCCTTCATCATATGAGAAATCTTGTAGAATTCTGTCTCATTCAAATAACGGAAAGACAAATCTTCAAGCTCCCACTTGACGCTAGAAATCCCGAGACGGTGGGCGAGTGGCGCATAGATCTCCATGGTCTCACGCGAAATGCGTTCTTGCTTGTCCTTGCGCAAATGCTTGAGGGTGCGCATATTATGCAAGCGGTCAGCCAATTTGACCAAAATGACACGGATATCTTGGGACATGGCCATGAGCATTTTGCGATGGTTTTCCGCCAACTGCTCTTCGTGGGACTTGTACTTGACCTTCCCGAGCTTGGTCACCCCATCGACGATCACGCGCACATCATGACCAAATTCGCGCTCAAGATCATCTAAAGTCGCGTCCGTATCTTCCACAACATCATGTAAAAAGCCACAGGCTACCGTCACAGCATCTAGCTTTAGCTTAGCAAGGATTCCGGCCACTTGAATCGGGTGAATGATATAAGGCTCACCAGACTGACGGAATTGGCCATTGTGACAATCAACCGCATAAAACATGGCCTTTTGCACAAAGGCGACATCCTCAGGTGATAAATATTTTTTTGTAAGGGCAACAACTTGGTCCCCAGTTAAATTCTCTTCTTTCGGCATGTATTTTCTCCAGTTTCTTGGATACTATTTTAACACTTTTAGAAGCAGATGGGAACCAATGAAGCTACTTTCATATACGGATACTACTTTGTCTCACAAAACTCTTGCAAAGCGTTTAACTCCAATTTCTTTCTTCCAACCCCTTCTTTAACAGAGTTTGAAAATTTTCCAGCCAAATCTGAATCAATAGTTCCAATAACCTGATCTAGAGAACTTTCAAGTCCTGTTAAACTAGATGAAATTCTTTTTTTAATACTTTTTTGGTCAACAGTTGCCTTTGTTAAGGCTATCTTCCCCATAAATTTAACACTAATCATAGCTGCCATGAAACGCTTATCTTCATATGTTAAATCATTTGTAAGATCAATTTTCGACATACATCTCCTTTCGTAATTTTGCAATCTCATTCGCATATTTTTCAGAGACTACCTGTAATTCTTTTTGTTTTAACTGATGCACTTCCTCAATATGAGCTAGTTCTCGATAGTGCTCTTCATTCAACTCTTCATAAACATCTGATAATTCCCGATAATAATCCGATAAAACTTCCGTATTATCCATCGTCTTAGAGAAATATCCGACTTCCTCTTCCATCATTTCAATATTTTGTTTTGTAAAACAATACTGATCATGGATATGATTCATTCTTTTTTCTAGTTCTTTCATCTCCATTTTTAATTCTTCTTCAGTACCATTCCATTTTTCTTCTACTTTTCTAATTGCATTCATCCATTCCAGCTCTTTGTTTTCCATTCTTTACCATTGCAATTGGAATTGGCTTGCTAGAGCAATATCCGTGCCTATTACAGTTGCAATCCCTTTCGCTATGTCTGTTGATAGACTAAAAATACTTTCTTTTATTTTTAAAGTATCTTTTTTAATTTTTTCTAATTCTGTGATACGATTCGTCTCAATCGTCTCTTTTGTTGCACCAATTTGAGCAAGTGCGTTTATGATATCACTTTCTGTGCAACGGGTTCCTAATACGGTTGACCGGCAAGAAATTAATAATGTCTCCCAGGTTCCTTTTATATCCGCAATACCGAAATCACAGACAGCTAAAATATAATCAGAGGCTATGAGAGCAAATTCCTTCAGCGACTCTACGATCCCCATTGCCTGAATGGTGTCCATGGCAATGAGGTCACTTCCAGAAAGTCCTCTCTTTTTCCAAGACTCCAGTGCTTGTTTCTTTAACTGAAGTTGTTCTTTTGCCTGCTTGACTCGAGCTAATCGATAGTCATCTAAACTCTCTTCTTTGACATTTAAGTATCCAGCCTTGTAGTCGTAGCCTCCCCACATATGTTGTTTAATAAGGCTACCTGCATCCTTACTGTCAATTCGAACAAGTGTTCCAACAACTCCTTCATTCCCTACCTCAGAATGTTCCCATGTGACCAAGTCACGCTTGTCTATAAAATTAAAAATTTTATATTTAATCTTATCGACCTGTTTCTTTTCTGCATCACTTAACTGTGGATAGAGGTTGGGTGCTTCATATATATAAGCTCCATCAATTCTATCTAAATATTTATCCTCCAAGGATCCAAGTGAAGATTGGATATTTAAGCCCCCTAAAGAATGAGCATAAAATTTGAAACGCGCATTTGGATATCGATCCATTGCAGCTTTTACTTCTTTCGAAGCCGCGTCAAGCTGGGAAATTTTCCCCGTTTGGATCCCGAGTCTTTTAGCCATTGATATTTGTAATGCAGTTGGAGCATCGGTTAGCCCCCAGTCTCTCAAGGCTCCCATGAAATTTTGATCAAATTTAGCTTCCGATCCCTCAAACAAAATTGTTACTTCATGCACATCCTCTGGTCTGGTTTCCTGAGTGATTTCTTTATCTGTCACAATATAACCATTTAAACCAGATATGTCTCCTAGAAATCGTGCTTCCAAGTCTTGGGGAGAGGTGACCATATCCTTTTCTGGTGGTCGACCCAAAATTTCAGAAACATAGCCTATTGTTTTTTTCCGATTATTTATATCAATTTTTACACCATCCCCAACAATGTATTTCGTATATTCCTGCCATGCAATATCATTCTTTTCTTCATCATTAATTACCATTGTTATCTCCTATTAGATTCCTAAGCGCTTTAGATTCGGACATTCCTACAGATCTAATCGGACCGTCTTCACTACGCTTCCTCAATCCCATACCTCCAGTGATCTCTTTATTTCCATTTATAATTACTCTAAACATAATCCCCCCCATTGGGTTGTGTTCGATCGTCTTATCGTCAATTTCATACGATTGAATCTTGCCTTTTGGTGTCAAGGCATCTGGATCTGTTGCCTTTAGTTCTTCTTCTATCAATTTTTCCACTTCTTTACTATGTACAATCTGAACCATTTCATGTTGAAATTCCAGATGGTTCTTTACAAGTAGACCTCCCCATACCAAGACTCCTAATAGGAGTACTCCAAATATATAACGACCGATTTTTCTTTTTGGTTTCATCTTCATCCTCCATAAAGTGTTAGTAGTATCACTTTACACTATTTAGTTTTCAATTTTATTACTCTTACTTTAATAATTCGTAAAAATTCACAAAAAAATCCTTTTAAAAAATTTTTTTGTAAATATACAAACTCAAAAAATTTGAAACGAATATTGTTTTAATTTTACTATCATTTCTTTTCTACTAAATTTTGAAACCCTACAGAAGTACTAACTCCCACTTGTTCAATTGGTCCATCCTCGCTATATTTCCTTAATCCAAAATTTTCAGTTATTTCCTTATCTCCATTGATAATGATACGAAACATAATTCCCCCCATTGGATTGTGTTCAATCGTCTTGTCATTAATTTCATACGATTGGATTTTGCCTTTTGGTGTGAAGGCGTTTGGATCCAATTCCTTCAGTTCTTCTTCTATCACCTTTTTCACTTCCTTGCTATGCACGATCTGAACCATTTCATTTTGAAAATCAAAATTGTTTTTTACAAGTAAACCTCCCCATATCAAGACTCCCAGTAAAAACACTCTAAATATATAACGACCAATTTTTCTTTTTTGTTTCATCTTTATCCTCATCAATTCCCAGTAGTATCGCTTTACACTATTTAGTTTTCAATTTTATTACTCTTACTTTAATAATTTGGAAGAAAGCTAAATAAACAAGCCGATTGCTTCCATTGATGACTGATTTATCCGCAAATGTCAAAGCTTACTCTTCCATAAGTTCTTGAAGACCTACAGAGCTATCCATCCCTACAGACTCAATCGGACCATCTTCACTACTCTTCCATAATCCCATACTACCTGTTATTTCTTTATCTCCATTAATTATTACCTCAAACATAATTCCACCCATTGGATTGTGTTCGATCGTTTCGTCATCGATTTCATACGATTGAATTTTCCCTTTTTCTGTAAACGCGTCCGGATCTTCCTGTTTCAAATCATGTACAATTAACTCTTTCACTTCCTTACTATGTACAATTTGGACCATTTCTTGTTGAAATTCCAGATGATCCTTTACTTTTGACCCAATCCAGATCAAGATCCCAACAACTATCACAGAAAATACCAAACGTCGTCTATTCTTATTTTTATTCATATGCATCCTCTCCTTACTTTAATAATTCGTAAAAATTTTTGAAAATAGAAGATTTTTGTAAAAAAAACTAACGAAGCGGTTCCTTCACTTCGTTAGTTCATTAATTCTGTGACAACACTCACTGCGCTAAGAGCGTAAAGCGGCGCTGTTTCTGCACGGAGAATCCGAGGACCAAGTCCTGCTAGGACTGCTCCTTTGACTTCAAAACTTTCAATTTCCGCAGGTGAGAGACCACCTTCCGGTCCAAAGATCAAGAGCAGTTGACCTCCAGCTTCCAATCCTGTCAGCGACTGAATCAGAGCTGCGATTTCTCCCTCTTTTGCCGACTCTTCATAGGCCACCACGATGCAGTCAAACTGGTCCAGTTGGGCTAGAAAGTCTGCTTTTTTCTCGAAAAGCTGAACACTTGGGACAAGATTCCGCTTGCTTTGCTCGGCTGCACCAAGGGCGATTTTTTCTAGTTTCTCGACCTTTTTACCCAATTTCTTGCCGTCCCACTTGGCGACGGACCAGTCTGCAGGGAAGGCCCATATCTGGCTAGCACCTAGCTCTGTCACTTTTTGAGTGATAAACTCCAGCTTATCTCCCTTGGGAAAGCCTGATGCGATGGTCACTTGGACTGGTAGTTCTACATTGTCAGCTAATTCTTCAACCAACTCAAACTGACGAGCCTCTACATCTACCACGCGCGCCAAGCGCTTGATCCCATCATCAAAGACTAGAGTAACTTCGTCATCCTCCTTCAAGCGCATGACCTGAAACATGTGCTTGCTGGTTTCCTTGTCCTCGATGGTAACAGGCGAGACAGCCAAACCTTTTACAAAATACTGCTGCATGCTAGCCTCCAATCACACCAGAGATATCCTTAGTTTTTTTGAAGACACAGGCGTTCCATTCCCCTTGGATCATGTGGGTTTCAAGGAAAAATCCAGTTGCTTCTGCTGATTCACGGACCATGTCCCACTTGTCCTTGATAATGCCACTCATGATGAGATAACCTTCATCCTTGACCAAACGATAAGCATCGTCTGTCAGATGAATGAGGATATCCGCCAAAATGTTGGCCACGATGACATCTGCCTCAATTTCCACTCCTTTAAGCAAATCGCCTGGGGCTACATGGATGTTTTCCATGCCAGGATTGAGCTCGATATTTTCCTGAGCGACCCGAACTGCTACATCATCCAAATCATAGGCGAAGATTTCCTTGGCACCTAGAAGTGAGCTAGCAATGGAAAGAACCCCGGAACCTGTCCCTACATCTAGCACTGTTTCGCCACCACGGAGAACCTGCTCCAAGGCAAAGAGGCTCATCTTGGTTGTTGGGTGGGTTCCCGTTCCGAAGGCCATTCCAGGGTCCAGCTTGATCATCTTTTCTCCCGCTGTTGCCTCATAGTCTGTCCATGACGGCACGATGGTCAAGTCATGGGTGATGCGTGCCGGTTCATAGTATTTCTTCCAGTTGTCGGCCCAATCTTCCTCAGCCAGAGCAGTCGTCCCCATCTTGACTTCTCCTAGGTCCATAAAGTCGGTCAATTCTGCCAGACGCGCTTGCAAACCTCTCTCAATCACTGCAACATCAACCGTTTCAGGGTAGTAGGCTGTTACCACAATTTCTTCCTGTTGCTCAACTTCTGGGAAAATCTCACCGAAGCGGTCCACATTTCCCACATAGTCCATGCTGTCTTCGATTGCAACACCCTGGGCACCTAACTCGATCAAGAGATTGGAAACCAACTCCTCTCCCTCACGCTTGACTGTAACTTTCAACTCTTGCCATGTTTCCATCTAATTCTCCTTAACAATCCATTGTTTCTTCTAATTCTTTTAAAGTCTTGCCGTCCTTATTTTTCCAATCCATTCGTCCATTCGTATTCATTCCTAGCACAAAAGCAGCTGCATAAGATGGACTGGAGAACAGTTGTTTTTCTTGTAAAACACCATCTTTAATCATATTTGTTTTGATTAACTCTTCACGTAATTCTTTTAGACTTGCTGGTATTGCGGGTGAATCAACAACATCCACTTGACTACCTTCTAAAACAACAAAACCCTCCGAAGTCTGTTCACAGATAGCTTCAATCATTCGATTTGATTTCTTTGTTTTTCGCTTCAAATAGAGATAAGTTGAATTTTCATCAGAAACATTCTGACCTGTTTTCTTGGTCATAGGAACAAACACTCGGTACCCTAAGGTTCCTACAATCATCAAAGTATTTTCTACAACCTCATCCAACTCAGATTGCTTTTCTTCTGTTACATTCCCAGAATTGGGCTCATTCCCATTTTTTACAATGAAACGCCCCGCGTCCTTTGCTAGTTGTGTAAATTTATTTTCCAAGTAACTAATTTCCGTGGGGCCAAAGGAGTTATTCTGCGTCGTCAAAATAATGACATCATTAAAATAATCTGCATGGTTGTCACGAGTATGTTCCTGAACACGTAAAAGAACGCCCTCCCCATTTTTGCGATTCGTAGCCTGCCCGATGTAGGTAACATCCTTTTGCTTATCCTCATCACGGCCAAATAGGAAATAAATGCCACTTTGCTTCATTTCATCACGTGATTTTAGATCTGCCAATTGAATTCGAGGAATTTTATAGATCACCCCTGTCCAATTTGACAAGGTACATTTGATTATACCAGTAACTTCTCCATCTATGAGAAACATATTGATATTCTTACTACGATTTGGCATCTACCTTACTTCCTCCAAATAATCCCTCAATCTTCCCTGTAACTGAGGCACTGCTTGTTTAGAATTGAGAAATTCCTCAATAGGCATCAGTTTATAGGCCTGTCCTTCATCCCCAAAGGTGATACTGTCAAACTGATCCTGACTTAACTGACCGACCATAAAGACAGACTGCCGACCTTCAAAGAGCACGCTGGGATAGACCTTGCTCCAAAGCAGACAGTCTTCATCTAAATGAATTCCCAGTTCCTCATAAACTTCACGCGCTGCGCACTCGAAAGGACTTTCGTTTCCTTCGCGGCCACCACCTGGCAACTCCCACATGTTGGGACAAGGGATATCGTCCTTGTCATCACGTAAGATAGTCAAGACCTTATCCCCACAAATCAAGGCAATCTTAGAGCCCGTAAAATCAGAAATTTTTATTTCCATATCAGACTCCTAATATCTCGGATAAGGATAGAACTCTCCCTCTTCTAAGCCTTCTTTTCCTTCTTCAAAGACTTCTTGGTTCCATTCCATGACAAATTCTTCTGCTTCTGGGTCTTCTAAAAAGTCCATAAGCGCATCCAGCCCAACCTCGGCGGTATCTTTGAGGAAAAGGGCAAAATAAGCTAAAAATTCACGGGAAAATCCTTTTTTAGGTAGGTAGGGTATGACCGTCAGATAATCTTCTTCATTGACTGTTGACTTGGCAGGATTGTAAAAAAGCACTGCTTCTTCAAAGAGAATGTCGTCTGATGAAACCTCTCCGTCCTCATCCACCATCTCCACACCTGCAGCATTTTGCGCTTCCAATAGAAAACTCACTTCAACCGCGTGATTGCGCTTGTCCCAACTAATCTCAAAGTCAAAAGGAAAGTTCTTCTCCAACTCTTCCTCTAAAACATCTAAAAATCCATAAGTTGCCATTTTGTCCTCTTTCTATGCGACTCTTAAATCGCCCCGATTGCTCGGAAATATGCTAAAATAGATACTACCATCTTACCACATATACATCAGAAAATCCACGTTAGAAAGGACTGCTATGCCAGACAATCTCGCGCTTCGCATGCGCCCTAAAACCATCGACCAGGTCATCGGTCAGGAACATCTGGTCGGACAAGGAAAAATCATCCGCCGCATGGTGGAAGCCAACCGCCTGTCCTCCATGATTCTTTATGGACCTCCGGGAATCGGCAAAACCAGTATTGCCTCTGCCATCGCAGGGACGACCAAGTATGCCTTTCGAACTTTCAATGCGACAGTTGATAGTAAAAAGCGACTGCAAGAAATCGCTGAGGAAGCAAAATTCTCTGGTGGTCTCGTCCTATTACTAGACGAGATTCACAGACTAGATAAAACCAAGCAAGACTTCCTCTTGCCTCTCTTGGAAAGTGGTCTGGTCATCATGATTGGGGCTACGACTGAAAATCCTTTCTTTTCTGTCACTCCTGCCATTCGTAGCCGTGTTCAAATTTTTGAGTTGGAACCTCTGTCTAACCAAGACGTCAAAGAGGCCCTGCAGATAGCTCTAAGTAACCCTGAACGTGGTTTTGATTTTCCAGTAGAACTAGATGAGGATGCACTGGATTTCATTGCTACCTCTACAAACGGAGACCTTCGTTCTGCCTTTAACTCACTGGATTTGGCAGTTCTCTCTACTCCCGAAAATGACGAGGGCATTCGCCATATCACTCTAGACATCATGGAAAATAGCCTGCAGCGGAGCTACATTACAATGGACAAAGATGGAGACGGTCACTATGATGTTCTATCTGCCCTGCAAAAGTCTATCCGTGGCTCAGATGTGGATGCCAGTCTTCACTATGCTGCCCGCTTGATTGAGGCTGGTGATTTGCCAAGTCTCGCTCGTCGTTTGACTGTTATCGCTTATGAAGATATCGGCTTAGCCAATCCTGAGGCCCAGATTCACACCGTGACTGCTCTAGATGCTGCACAAAGAATTGGTTTCCCAGAAGCCCGCATTCTCATTGCCAATGTCGTGATTGATTTGACCCTTTCTCCAAAATCCAACTCAGCCTATGTAGCTATGGACAAGGCACTTGCTGACCTCAAAACATCAGGGCACTTGCCTATTCCGCGACACCTGCGTGATGGTCACTACAGCGGAAGCAAGGAACTGGGGAATGCCCAAGACTATCTCTATCCACACAACTATCCTGGAAATTGGGTCAAGCAAGACTATCTGCCAGAAAAAATTCGTAATCATCACTATTTCCAAGCAGAAGATACTGGTAAATATGAACGGGCTTTGGCGCAAAGAAAGGAAGCTATCGACCGTTTGCGAAAAATCTGAAATCCTTTTCAAAAAATTGTACTTTCCTCTTGATTTTTTTTGAAAAAGTGGTATCATATAAACATAGAAACGCTGTGGTGTACGACTTCACACTTAAGTGTTGACCGACTATTTTTTGTATTATTAGGGAAACAAAAGTCTTCTAACAGCATGTAGGCCGTCTCACACGGAAACAGCTTCAGTTAGAGCGAGTTGCCCACCTGCTTAATTGCGCGGGTTCAATACAAACCGTGAAGTTTCGGCACCAATACAGCTTTTTATTTGCCTCCTTAGCTCAGTTGGTAGAGCAGTAGACTCTTAATCTATGGGTCACAGGTTCGAGCCCTGTAGGGGGCATCTAAATCAACAGGAAAAAGCCTTGAAATCAAGGCTTTTTTTGCTTGTCTACAACTGATTTGCCCATCATTTGCCCCACATTTTTTATGAATACAAATAAGCGCGCTTCATGACAAAGCTCGCTTTTTTATTTATGAAAGAAATAACTTATTTTCTAGTTTTTAGATAAATCATCTCTCCAAATATCCTTGACGGTCACATCACCCCATTCCTTTGGGCTAATTACAGATCTCTCAAGTTTACCGATTCACCACTCGCGCTTTAAAGTAGGCAGATTTATCATCTACATTAATGATGGTGAATCTCCACGTTTTCTGAAAGCACCGTAAATTCTCCACCCTAAAAGAAAGAGAATGACAGCTAACGAACTAAGCACTATTTGCTGGAACAAATGCTCTAGAACATTTTTTTCATTTGTTCTACAACTGCAACTAATCGATTTCTAGCTTTCTCCGAACGTTGTTCCCAAACAGTCACCGGAGAACCTGTGTTACTTTCAATCACAGCTTGATTTTCACCTGCTAATTTCAAATATCTCCCAGCATGATACAACCGCTTTTCCCCATTTAACCAACTAATTTCAACACACTTATCTCCTTGTAATCGATTATTGTAACTGATGGATACCGCTTGATTCTCAGAAGAAATCTTACTTTCAATTTGATTATAGTCGTCCACCACATAGATAAGGCCGATGTTCTTTCCATTTTCTTTTGAGGACACTAGATGGATATGCTCATCAAGAGCATGCCAATCCTGATCACTTTTATCTTGAATCCATTGAGCCATACTACTATTCACATCCATCCTAGAAAATGAAATATATTGGTAGATCGGCTTCAAAATGAACAAGAAAAAATAAGCAAGAAAAACGAGTGAACAAAAGATAAATTTGTGTTTATTTTTCATTTGCTTCTCCTAATTTGAGCATCCGTCACCATATATTTAGCCCTCATTATAACACAAAATAAATAAGGGATTAGATAAAAAAATCGTTCTCAATGAACGATCTTGATGTCCGATAAAGACGCGGGGCCGTCTAAGAAAAAACATATTGATCTCTTTCCAATCATGAAAACTCAGTTCGCAAAGTTTGTAATGCCTAAATCCCAGTATACCACAAACCAACTACTAAATCATACGAAAGCTACGGCCTCGCAGCTTGCTAAAAGGTTGACAGAACTTCGCTCCATAGGATATGATGGGGATACCTAGAATTTTAACTCTGCACGACCTAAACGTCTTCTACTTGAAAAAACGTTGGCGAGTTCTATTATGATACAAGTATATACAAGGAGGTTCCTATGAAAATCTATTATTCAAAATTTGTCGGTGGTGGCTATCTACTCTTTGCATCGGCTATATTCATTCAAATTTTCTTTCTTCTCTTACATGGATTGATCGACTTTTCTCAACTGAATCTTCTCACTGTGATTCCAACCATCCTCTTTTTCGCTGCTATCTACGCAACGATTGCAGGCATCAAAAGACTGACTAGCCGCAGAGTTTCCTTTGAATTCACCTTTGAAGGTATTGAGGTCTATCCCGGACTCTTCTTCTCAAAAGAAATCTTCATTCCCAAAGAAGAATTGTTGCGAGCATCGTATGTTGAAGTGGACGTCAGCGACCCTGATCATGTCAACAGCAAGGCTTGCTATTTAGATTTTAACCTCAGAGAAGTCACCCAGTTAGAAAATATTTCTAAGTCAAACATCATCATCAATACAAGCACCTTGAAACTACGTTTCTACGTTAGCCTCTGTCGATTTAGAGAGGAAGAAAAAGCAGAATTAGCGACCTATCTAAAGGAAAACTACGACATTGATTTTTCTTATTAGCATGTAATAAAAAAGCCCTCTATTAGAGCTTTAGAATGGCAAGAACTATCCAAGTACTTGAAGGAAGAGTACAGAAGAACCATTTTATTGCAAAGAAAAAACTCTCCCGGAGGAATCCGGAAGAGCTTGCGCAAGGGGAATTTGAAAAATATTTTTTAATATGAAAAAGGTCGATAAAATCTACACTATGTTCAAACTCTCATTTTACTAACAGCGATATTACGATCAAGTTTTATTGTCAATAGACATGTATGTGGGAAGTTCTCCCCTTGCAACAATGTAGACCTGTGATCTACTCTTAATAGTATACACTAGAATTATTACAAAATCAGTTAATTTGTATTGCAATTTGTTGGCAAATACTTCTCCACCAAAAAATACCGCAAACGCTTTATTTTCAAGTATCTACACAAGTCCTCTTTAACTAGTATTTATCATTTCTGTTACAAAATTTAAAATAAAAATATTATTCCATAACAAAAAGAAGCAAGCAACTAGAACAAGTTACAACGTGAAAAGGGGGGAACGATATTTTCCTCCCTTTGAGCTAGTAAGACGATTAGCCAGGCCGCACAATAGTGGCTGGCGTCAAATGATTAGAGGCATAGCCTCGATCAAGCACTCAGGTTACGACAGAAAATAAAGAAGGCCGATAATGCCTTCTTTGTTTTACATAGATTACGACGTGAAAAGGGAGGAACGATACTTTCCTCCCTTTGAGCTAGTAAGATGATTAGGTAGACCGCAATATAGCGGCTACCGTCCAATGATTCGATGCTTTAGCACCAATCATTGGTATCAGGTTACATCATCCCACCCATCATGCTTGGATCCATTGCTGGTCCTGCTGGGGCAGCTGGTTCTGGTTTGTTGGCTACGACTGCTTCGGTTGTCAAAATGAGGCTGGCAACGGAAGCTGCGTTTTGAAGGGCTGAACGGCTTACTTTGACTGGGTCGATGATACCAGCATCAATCATATTTACCCATTCACCGGTTGCTGCATTGAAGCCAGTTCCAGCTTCTGCATTTTTCAAACGGTCAATAATGATGGAACCTTCATAGCCAGCATTGTGAGCAATTTGACGAACAGGTTCTTCCAAAGCACGAAGGACGATATTGCGTCCTGTTGCTTCATCCCCTTCCAATTCAAGAGCTGCAACTGCAGAGATGACATTGACAAGGGCTGTACCACCTCCGGCAACGATCCCTTCTTCGACGGCTGCGCGAGTCGCATTAAGGGCATCTTCGATACGAAGTTTCATTTCTTTTAATTCTGTTTCTGTCGCAGCACCGACCTTGATCACAGCAACACCGCCAGACAATTTAGCCAAACGTTCTTGTAATTTTTCACGGTCAAATTCAGATGTTGTGGTTTCGATTTGAGACTTGATGACAGCGACACGGTTGGCAATCGCTTCTGGGTTACCAGACCCTTCAACAATCACCGTGCTGTCCTTGTCAACAGTGACTTTCGCTGCTTGACCAAGGGCTTCAATCGTAGCATCCTTCAATTCCAAGCCGAGGTCTTCTGTGATCACTGTACCACCTGTGAGGATCGCAATATCTTCGAGCATCGCCTTGCGACGATCTCCAAAGCCTGGTGCCTTGACAGCGACAACATTGAAGGTACCACGGATCTTGTTCAAGACAAGCGTTGGGAGAGCTTCTCCATCGACATCATCTGCGATAATCAAGAGTGGACGGCTACTTTGAAGAATACTTTCCAACAATGGCAAGATTTCTTGGATGTTTGAAATTTTCTTGTCTGTAATCAAAATGTATGGATTTTCAAGGTCAGCCACCATTTTTTCATTGTCCGTCACCATGTATTGAGAAAGGTAACCACGGTCAAACTGCATACCTTCTACGACTTCCAGTTCTGTTTCCATCCCACGGGATTCTTCAATGGTGATGACCCCATCTTTGCCAACCTTTTCCATGGCTTCGGAAATATATTCACCGACTTTTTCAGAACGAGAAGACACAGCAGCTACTTGAGCAATGGCTTCTTTGCTGGATACGGGGATCGCATTATTCTTCAAGGCTTCTACAGCAGTCGCAACCGCTGTTTCAATCCCACGACGGATGCCGATTGGGTTAGCCCCTGCTGTGACGTTTTTGATCCCTTCACGGACGATGGCTTGGGTCAAGACCGTTGCGGTTGTTGTACCGTCACCTGCGATATCATTGGTCTTAGAAGCCACTTCTGACACCAATTTGGCACCCATATTTTCAAAATGGTCTTCCAATTCGATTTCTTTTGCGATGGTCACACCGTCATTTGTGATCAAGGGAGAACCAAATGATTTTTCAAGAACCACATTGCGTCCTTTAGGGCCCAACGTAACTTTCACTGTATCTGCTAAGACATCGACACCACGGACCATTGCAGAACGTGCATCAGATGAAAATTTAATATCTTTTGCCATTTCTCTTACCTCTTTCTTCTCTTACTCTACAATTGCAAGAATGTTTGATGTTCCAACGATGGTGTAGGTTTCTTCCCCATCTTTAACTTCAATTCCTGCATGGCTTTCAACCAAAACTTGATCTCCTGCTTTTACAGCTGGGGCGATGAGTTCACCACTTAGGGTACGCACACCTTCACCAACGGCCACTACTTCAGCTGTTTTTGTATCGGCCTTGCTCGCACCTGCGAGGACAAACCCTCCAACAGTCTGTTCTTTTTCTTCTACTTTTAAGACAACACGGTCTCCTAATGGTTTTAACATGTTCATTCCTCCATACGTGTTTTTAGCACTCTCTATACACAAGTGCCAACTTATGTTTCTATTGTATCACTTGGTCAGAAATAGTCAAGAAAAAAACACCTCAAAAATAAATGAGATGCTTCTAAAATTTCAATTTAAAATTGTCAATTTTTGATTGAAATCATCGATCACTTTTTGAAGATTGATCCGCCCGCGGTAGATGCCATATCCAAAAACAATCATGCCTAAAATTCCAATCAAGGCTAGTAAAATCCCGAGGATCAAGAGTGGGAGGAAACTTTTGTGAAAGAGATAGATCAAGACCACACCAATACTGGCAATGATAAAGAGTAAGCTAAACCAACGTCCAAGGTTTTCAAGCATGTGGCGTTGGTAGTTGATTTCTGTTTCATATCCATTGACAAGTTCTTGTTTTGTAACCATGGGATTCCTCCTAATAAAAATTGAGAATGAAGTGCAAGTAAAGGAGGTCCATTCACTTCATTCTCAAAAACTCCTACTAGCAAATTCGTTTTTTCTTTTCCTTAGTATTTAAGATGTGGGTCAAAGATACCAAGGGCAACACCGATCAAAGCCACTACAACGAGAAGTAACATGACTTTGTTTGGTGAAATTTTTTTCTTAGACATCAACCACCAGCAAAGAGTGATGAAGGCTGCTGTCAAGAGACCTGGATAAACACCATCGATCTTTTCTTGAATGTTCAAGAAGACTTTTCCTTCAGAATTCTTGAATTGAAGGGCTGTTGTAACAGATACCCAAGTAGCTGCTACAGCACCGATAACCATACCACCGACAACGCTGATCGCTTTACGAAGAGCTTGTCCTTTTGGTCCTACAAGGAATTCAACGGCTTTATCCCCTAATTGGTAACCTTTGAAGAAGGCAAAGCGCATACCAAAGTAGACTAAGAGGTTCCATACGACGATGTAGAAGAGAGCACCAGCGACGTTACCACCTTTAGAAAGGCCAAGGGCAATCCCCAAGAGAACTGGAATCAAGGTACCAACGACCAATGAGTCACCAATACCAGCGATTGGTCCCATCAAACCGGCACGCATACCGTTGATGGTTTCGCCATCTACTGCATCTCCGTTTGCACGCGCTTCTTCCAAACCAGCTGTAATCCCTACAACAAGAGATCCAAGTTGTGGTTCAGTGTTGAAGAAGGCCGTATAGGTTTGCATCGCATCTTTTTGTTCTTCTTTGGTGTCATACATTTCTTCTACGATTGGAAGCATAGAAGTCAAGTACCCGAAGGTTTGCATATGTTCTTGAGAGAAACAAGTCAAATGACCATAATACCAATGATGGAATGCTTTTGCTAATGTTTTCTTTGAAATTTTCTTTCTATCAGCCATTTTAAATATCCTCCTCATCATCGTCTTGGTCCACCACTCCAGCTGGAGCAGCTTTCATCGATTTGATCACTTCAAGTTCATAGTAGATTACTGCAAAGATTAATGAAACAACGGCACTGGATACCAAGTTCAATCCGAGAGATTTTGCCAAGGTGAATCCAACGAAGAATGGAATGAAGTCAGTTGCTTCTGTAACAATTTGTTTCAACAAGATGGCAATACCGACACATGGGAGAAGAGCACCGACTGTAAAGAGGGCTTTCATCCAGTAACCATCCATAGGAAGGTATTGTTTCATCAAATCAACCATGTTTTCACCGTATTTGGTGATAATCATTGTTGGAAGGAAAGAGAAAAGGAAATGAGAGATCCAAGGGTAAACCCAGTCAACTGCGTAGAGTTTTTTGAAGTTTCCTTCTTCAACGGCTTTCCAACCAATGTGTTGCCATACCAAGTTCATAGTAGCGGTACCGTAGAAAAGAACTGTACCGATTGTCCCAACGGCTGCACCGATTGGAGCTGCAGCTGCGGCAATTCCAGCTTCATCTGTGATGTTATTGGCATGCACAAACAAGATAGCAAGAGGAACACCGATATAAGAGATGGCACGCACATCGGCAGATACGGTACCACCAGGTGTTACCAAGGCGATATAAACGACTTGAAGGGCAACCCCGACCATAATACCGGTTGTCACATCTCCAAGAATTAAACCTGAAATCAACCCACCGATCAAGGGACGACCGAGTGTATAGTTCCCGATACTGGAACCTCCCATACCAGGCATTGAAGACAAGCTGGCGAAAATACCAAGCAAGATTGCTTGAATCCATGAAATTGTCATAACAAACGCTCCTTTTGTTTGTAAATTTATTTACCTAACAGATAAGACTGTCGGGTTTAAAAACCAAATTTTGATTTGAAATCATCCCAATAACCGATGGAAACATCTGGCAACAACTGGAATTTCACCTTGTAGCCTGCTGCTTGAATAGCTTGGAAAGCTTCTGCTTCTTCCTGAGTGATGGATTGGTTATTTCCCAATTTTACAGCACCCGGACGATCATTTGCAGGGCCAACGATGATTTCTTTGACATCACCTGGGACAAAGCCTTGGTCGACCAAAATTTCCTTCATATCGATGGGATTCTTGGTGATCAAGAAATAACGACTATCTGATTCCGTTACTTTTGCTGATTTCTCTTTAAAGGCTTCTTTTGTCCATACAAAGGTTTTCTTGTCGGATGCGCCTTTGTATGCTTGTATCAAAACCTTATTTGATGCTGCTGCGTCGTTGACGGCAATCAAACCATCACATGGTTTTTCTTTTGCCCAGCGTGTGACTGTTTGACCGTGAATCATGCGGTCATCAATCCGTACAAATGTTACTACCATAAGGTACCTCCCTATTAAATATCGTCATCATCTTCTTCAGCACTAGTGGCTGAAACTTCAAAAGGCTGTAGCGCAGATCGTGCTTCTGATAAGATGGTGGCTGACAAATCGTCTCCATCCAATACATCCTTCATCACAACTGCCGTCAAGGCCATGGTAAGGTTCATCCCACCAAGGATCAAGGCTCCATCGAGCTTTCCAGCTTCTTCTAGAACCGTGGCTGCAGTGGTTAATGGACTACCACCTACGATATCTGCCAAGACCAAAACAGAATCATCAGCTGTCAATCCTGAAATGCTCTCTCTAAAATCAACTGCAAAGTCATCGACCGATTTTCCTTCTTTGAGTCCAACTGCGATGACCTGATCTATCTTGTCACCAGCAAACATGGCTAGTGATGTTTTTAGACCTTCTGCCAGTCCACCATGACTGACCAAAACGAGGTATTTCATTTTGTTACGCCTCCTTTATTTGACTCTATTGTAGATTATTTGAAAGCGCTTTTACATTGTCAAATGTCACATTTCAAATATGACATTTAGCAATAAAAAAATGACATCTGTCACTTGACAAAATGCCATCTTATTTTACTCTAAACTCCTACCTGTAGACTGCTTTCAATCTCCCTCTGAATTTGAGGCAGACGATTCTCGACATCTTGATCGTGTAATGCATTGTCGATCAAGTAGTCCAGCTTTTCTAACACTTCTTTCGAGACATTTTTAGGGCTGCTTTCAACAGCTTGCTCCATGATGCGGTTCAAGGTCTGATTGGTCAAGGAGTCCGTCCCAAAATCATCCACCTGCAGAAGGTCTTTACTGGAGCGACTCTTGACTACCTGTGGCATGACGGAGATCCCTTGAGATTGGGCAAAAAGGGTTTGTTGAATTTCTGGATCCTCTGTCAAAACCTGCATCAACTCCCAAGCCAACTTAGAATGAGAAGTCCGAGCGGACATAGCAAAAGAAGTCGTTGTGACTAAGGTCGCCTTGGTCGTTTTTGACTTAGCAGGCATCGGGATACAGGTCCAGGTAAAGTTTGAATATTTAGAAACGTGGTAGGGATAAGGTTTATAGGTCCGATATTGGGCCAAGGTCATGGGATAGAAGGCGACTTTCCCCTGGTCAAAATCTTTAGAGCTCACCTTGTAATTTTTATTTAAATCTTCCAATTTTTGTAGGAAAGCCAAGGATTCTTTGACTTCTGGAGCCGTCAGTTTGAGCATCCCTTCTTGAAAGAGATGACCCCCATTTGCTGCTAAGGCTTCTTTCCAGGTGTATTCTGTACTTCCAAATTGGTCCAATTGCCCATCCCCATTGGTATCTTTGGTTAGTTTCTTGCAAATCGTATAGAACTCCTCCAGGGTCCAACCTTCTTTGGGAACCGCGATACCTTCTTTATCCAAGAGATCTTTATTGACACACATCAAAATAGGATTGCTTTCATAAGGTAAGGCATAGGTTTGTCCCTGATAGACACCCGATTCAAAGGCAACGGGATAAAAGGCAGCTTGGTCTTTTCGATCCATATAGCCGTTTAACTTTTCTAGCACCCCACGCGCCGCTAATAAGGAAAGATCTTGCTCAGAGACCATAAACACATCTGGCGTCTTTCCTGAGACAATCTTTTCAGAGAGCCAGTCTGAATAATCTGACTGCGGGATCCCATTTTCATACTCCACACGAACGTGGGGATGAGACTTTTCAAATTTTTCAATCGCACGATCCAAGGCATGGGGACGTTGACTGGTCGGCACATCCCAACTAGAACCTGCATACACGCCAATATGAAGCACGGTCGGTTGCTGTTTCCACCAATAAAAACCCACGCTCGCACAGAGCACAACAAGGAGACCAAGCCCCCAACAAAGATGCTTTCGCTTCAATTTCATTCTGTATTTCCTTTAGAAAAATCACGTCTGGTCACTCCAGTTTGGACTGACCAGATCGCTAATTGCGTTCGATCTCTTAGGTTTAATTTCGCCAAAATCGTTGATAAGTAATTGCGCACGGTTCCTTCTGACAAGAAGAGTTTGGCCGCAATTTCTTTATTGGACTCCCCATAGCCAACTTCTTGGATAATGCGCCATTCTGTTGTGCTCAAATCCTTGACATTGTCCTCATCCACAGCAATAGAGAAGTTGGATTTGGCCATTTGTGAGAAAATTTGAAAGACTTTACTAGCGATATTCGGGTTGATCATGGCTCCGCCCTGATACACCACCTTAATCGCTTCATAAAGCTCGTCTGTCGAGGCTCCCTTTAAGAGATAGCCTGAAGCACCATACTTGAGCGCACTATAGATAAACTCATCATCGTCAAAGGTCGTTAAAATAATAATTTTGATATCCGGGTAGTGCTCTTTGACTTCTTTTGTCGCCAAGACCCCATCCATACCTGGCATCCGAATATCCATTAAGATCAGGTCTGGATGTGTCTGTGGAATGCTCGACAAGACGTGATTCCCATCTTCCACTGTGGCCACCACTTCGATATCGGGGTGGGCTGACAAAATAATTTTCAGAGATTCTCGAATCAAGGCCTGGTCATCTGCCACCATTACTTTTATCACCATCTCTATCTCCCTCCTTTATATTTCGGTAAACTGACGCGCGTGAAAAATCCATCGCGGCTTTCAAATTGAAGCTGTCCTCCTAGGATAGAAATTCGTTCCATCATCTGCTTGAGCCCATAGCCATAGGTCAAGGTTTCAAACCCAACCCCATTGTCTTGCAACTCAATCAGGTAATTTTCTTCATCCTCAAAAAAATGAAGGCTCATCTGACTGGCATGACCATGGCGAACCGCATTGGTCATAGACTCTTGGATCACACGAAAGATCGTATCTTCAATCATGACATCCATATCGACATCGACCCATTCATAATGTAAATCAACCTGCAAGTTGGAAAGCGTCTGGTACTCGCGGATCATCTTTTCCAAAGCATCTTTGAGGGTTCGTCCCTCAAGGGCACCTGGACGGAGGCGGTTGAGAGAGCCTCTCACATCTTGAATCCCTTCACGAACCACTTCTGATACGCTTTTCACCTGCTCTTTTGCCCGATTGGGATCGATATCAATCAAGACCCCGACAGCATCTAAACCTGCCGAGATCCCTGTTAGGGCGTGTCCCAAGGTATCGTGAATTTCCCGAGCAATCCGCTTGCGCTCCCGATCTTCTGCAATCTTCTCAGACAAGGCCATATAGTTGTTCAACTCCGTATTGACCTTCGAAACCATAGCCAACTCTTCTTCTACTTCGTGGTTTTCCGCAAGAACATTCATAATATAGAACAAAAGCGAAATAATGAAGAGCACCATGTTCAAGGCATAGAGGGAATTCTTCAAGAAAAAGGCCAGAATCCGAATGGAGGCAGGATAAAAATGAATATAGACATCAAGAGAAGGTATCGGAAGAAAAAGCGAAAAGACGTCTGAATTGGTCACAAGAAGCATCAAGAAACTCACTAGGATAAACGCAAACCAATACTTGCGGTCTCGCTTGGTATTCAACTCTTTGGAACCATAGAAGATATCTGCAAAAACCAATAGAATAAGCCCGTTATAAGCTACATTTTGGACCCACATCAAGAGCAACATCAGGAGGATCTCCAGAATGTTCCACTTATCAAAAATGGACCATCGACTCGTTTGAGACCGGTAACGACTCATGGAGATCAAGGCAATTCCAGCAAATAAGAGCGCAGACAACCAAAAAGTTGTAGAGGGCGCAAAAGGAATACGCTCTAAGCGTTCTACTAATAGAGAAGCTTGCCTTTGGGCAATGATATAGTTGGTTGCTTGAAGATAGATGATACTGTTGAGCATAACAGCGATAAAATTCACGACCATCAGGATGGCCAAACTGTATCTCACACCTCTAAATTTTCTCATTACTGCCACCCATTCACATCAAAGTGATCGATGTTTTCCTTTGTCATCATTTGAACCGGAATGGTTATTTCTTTTTGGTAGCTCTTCCCAGCCGTCATATCTTGGATGACCTCCATCACGCGATCTCCCATCTTCAACGGAGACTGGGCAACGGTTCCCACGACATCATCTGTCGAGTGCAGCAAGGCTTTCATATCTGGTGAGCCATCAATCCCATAGATCGCAATAGGATGGGTGATTCCTTGCTCCTTGATCGCCGCTAAAGCTCCTATAGCCGAGCGGTCATTTAGGGCAACTAGTGTATCGACATCCACCCCTGACTGCAAGAACTTACGGACAGCGGGCATGGCGATCTCCGTCTGACCCTTGGTTTCTAGTTCCGAGATGATCTCATAAGACCCATGCCCTTTGATGGTATCCTTAAATCCCTGAATCCGCGTATCTGCTGAAACCGTCCCCTTGTGCTCCAAGAGAAGGATCCGAGCATTTGAAGAGCGTTTCATCAACTCTTTCGCAATCAAGACTCCTGCCTGGTAGTTATCAGAGACAATGCTGGCATCCGGCTTAAAATGCTTGAGCTGGGTATCAACTGCAATGATCTTAATTCCTTGTTTTCTAGCTTTTTTAAGAGCCCTTAAAATGGGCTGACTATCCCCTTTGACCGGATTAATCACAATCACATTTACCTTTTGGGCGCAAAAATCATCGATCTGCTGGCTCTGCCTTTTTTCGTCCAATTCTGGATCTCGGACATAGACAAGAGCCCCTTTCTCATCGGCAATTCGACTTATTTCCGAATGAATACTTTTATAGAACTCATTGTTCATGGTCATATAGGTGACACCGATCTTGGTCTGATCCTTGATGCTACTGGTTTGACAAACGGCATAGATCCACAAGAGGATGCAGGTCACTGGAATCACCAGTAGAACCCGTTTTATCAGCCATTTTAACAGTTCTTTTCTTTCTTCTCTCCCCTTCAAACTCCGTTCCTTTTCTGAAAATTTTGAATATATATTACTTTATTTTACTACTTTTTCAAGAAAAGTGCTTGTTTTTATTGTACAGATGCATTTATTTGATTCATTTTAAAAAGAGTCATTCCCGAATAAAATCCCTCATAAGTATCAAAAAAGCTAGTCTATGGACGAACTAGCTTTCTTTTTTACTTCTAAAAGGGAAGATCTTCCTCTTCTAAGATAATATCGGCCAAATCTCCCGTTCCACCATTTTCACGCATCGCTCGCTGAGCGCGGCTCTCTAGCAACTGAAAACTTTGGCAGAGGACCTCTGTCACATACTGCATGACCCCATTTTTCTCGTAGCGACGCGTCCGAATCTCTCCATCCAAAGAGATCAGGCTCCCTTTACTGGCATAACTAGCCATGGTTTCAGCCAATTTCCCCCAGACAACGACATTGACAAAATCAGTCTCTCGCTCCCCGTTTTGGTCCTTGTAGCGACGATTGACCGCAACGGTCACTCGGGCAACGGATTTGTCTGTGCTGGTTTTATGCAATTCTGGAGCCGCTACTAGGCGACCGATTAAAATAACTTTATTATACATCATTTACCTCCTATCTATTTATTCGAAAAAATTTCAAAAAATGGAGGTGGCAAACCAAAATCAAAAAAATCTAGGATTCAAAAAATCCTAGATTCTTCTCTTTATTCATGCCAGTGACGAGCAGGATCAAAAGGTGTCCCTGCTGCTTCTGCGTCATCCAATTCAATAATGCCTCGTTTTTGAGGAGCATTTGGCAAGTGCAATTCGCGAGGGCTGCACATCATGCCATAGCTTTTTTCACCACGAAGTGCTCCTGGGAAAATCAAGCTACCATCCGGCATCATGGCACCTGGAAGAGCGACAATGGTCTTGAGGCCCACCCGCGCATTTGGAGCTCCTGCTACGATCTGAACTGTCTTATCTGCTCCAACTGCTACTTGGCAGATATTCAAGTGGTCACTATCTGTATGGGCCACCATCTCAAGGATTTCTCCCACCACAAATTTTGGTTCTTGATCGTTGACCAAGCGTTCTGCGAAGCCTTCGCTTTCCAACTCTTGGTTCAACCGAGCCAATTGCTCATCCGTTAAAAAGACTTGCCCATTGCCTTCGATAGCAAAGAAAGACGAGGCATCAAAGATATTCCAGGCAACCGTTTCTTGCTTGTCCTCACGGTAAACGCGAGCCACCTTTCCTTTTCTTTCAACAGCGAGCTTTGCTTCTCCACTATTTTTCAAGGTCAGCATCAAGACATCGCCGACTTGTTCTTTGTTGTATGTTACAATCATCATTTTCTCCTATTTTAATCCTGCTAAGAAGGTCGTAATCTGCGCTTTGGTTTTTCGATCACGATTGACAAACCGTCCGATTTCCTTGTCCTTTTCCAGTACGACCAGACTCGGAATTCCGTACACATTCCAGACTTTCGCCAGATCCATATAAGCATCTCGGTCAATCAAAATAAAGGTAAATTCAGGGTTTTCCGCCTCAATTTCCGGCAAAAAAGGTTGGAGATAGCGACAATCCCCACACCAATCTGCTGAAAAGACAAAGACTTTCTTGCCTTCTTGCTCTATATAATAAGCAATTTCTTCTAGAGAATTTGGTGTGATCATAGTTTTTCCTCTTCATAATGCAAGAGACCGTCCTCGTAGACAAAGCGGTAATGGCGCTCATCCTCAAAGATAACGCCCCCTACTAAACGCTCTTCACTAGACTCATAGAGTTCCACATACAGGGTCGCAATCGTTCCCATAGCTTCCATCTGCTCCCGCACTTCTGCGACCAACTCTTCTTGGGTACGAAGGCGCTTTTGATCTTTGGCAATTTTATAAACACCAGCCGCAAGAGCTCCAGCACTTGCGACAGCCAGACTAGATAAAATAATTTTTTTTGCTTTCATAGTGCCTATTGTAACACAAAATCAGCAAGGGGACAATGGTCGAGCTAGGGTTTCCTCCTGGCTCTCCAACAGAAACGCCTCTCCCATGAGGCTACCATCCTCGCCAAAAAAATGATAAAATAGCATCAGAAAGAAGGTAACCTATGACTGATTTATTTTCTAAAATCAAAGAAGTAACTGAAATTCCCGCTATCTCAGGCCATGAAGCCCCTGTACGGGATTATTTGCGCCAACAATTGACCCCTCATGTGGATGAGATCGTAACCGATGGTCTCGGCGGGATCTTTGGGGTCAAACACTCAACAGCGAGTGATGCCCCTCGCGTCCAAGTCGCTGCCCACATGGACGAAGTTGGTTTTATGATCAGCGAAATCAAAGCTGACGGAACTTTCCGTGTTGTCCCAATTGGGGGTTGGAACCCGATGGTCGTCAGCAGCCAACGTTTCAAACTCTTGACACGCGATGGCCGTGAATACCCTGCCATTTCTGGATCTGTCCCTCCACATTTGACACGTGGCGCGGGCGGTCCAACCGTTCCTGCTATTGGGGACATTGTCTTTGATGCTGGATTTAGCAACCAAGCTGAGGCTGAAAGCTATGGCGTCCATCCTGGGGACACCTTGGTGCCAGACAGCTCTGCTATTCTCACAGCAAATGGTAAAAATGTGATCTCTAAAGCATGGGATAACCGCTACGGCGTCTTGATGGTCAGCGAATTGGCCAAGAATCTCTCTGGTCAAGACTTGAACAATGAACTCTATGTCGGAGCCAATGTTCAAGAAGAAGTGGGACTTCGTGGTGCGCATACCTCTACCACTAAATTTGATCCGGAAGTCTTCCTTGCTGTCGATTGTTCCCCAGCTGCTGATATCTTTGGAGGGCAAGGTGCTATTGGCGAAGGAACCCTGATCCGATTCTATGATCCTGGTCACATCCTTTTGCCTAATATGAAAGACTTCTTACTCACAACTGCTGAAGAAGCCGGCATCAAATACCAATATTACTGTGGTAAAGGTGGAACCGATGCTGGTGCCGCACACTTGAAGAATGGTGGAGTGCCATCCACTACCATCGGTGTCTGTGCCCGCTACATTCACTCTCACCAAACCCTCTATGCTATGGATGATTTCTTGCAAGCCCAAGCCTTCTTGCAAGCCTTGGTTAAGAAATTGGATCGCTCAACAGTTGATTTGATCAAACACTATTAAGAGCATTGAGCACGAGGCCCCGTAAGGGGCTTTAGATAGAGGATAAAATCCTCTTAAAAACTTTCCTTAGGTGAGTACGGACGTTAGGTGAAATTATCCAGTGGATGATTTCAGCGATCCAGGAAGTTCTATGACTTAGTTTTGGACCCTTCGCTTTTCATTTTTTTGGCTCAGGCTAAAACAGTTTCCCAAACTGTTTTACTCCCAAAACTCCCGAGTGAGGCTGGGACAAAAGTCCTAGCCTCTTAATTGTTTTTGGATTGTCGAGCAAGACGCAGTGGTTGAGTGGGCTCTACTACGCTGATTCCATCAGCTTTTACAGCCCTACTCAACTGTGCGGAGGTGGGACGACGAAATCGAATTCTAACGAATGACTGATTTCTGTCCCACTCTCACTTTTCTCACAGTGGAAAGTTTAAGTGCCCCCTGCAATGACCTTAATAGACTACCTCATTTTATTTGTTTATCATTACTTAGGTTATTTTATGTCTTGAATTGTCAAAATAAGTGCACATTTTCTTCATAGAAAACTTCATAAGGTGTT